>ERZ1370068.4946-contig-3993_pt1 | contig 44691 bp, 75 predicted proteins | sample MGYA00561227_ERZ1370068 | MGnify/ENA primary metagenome ERZ1370068 (study PRJEB38410, sample SAMEA6850437) | metagenome | study: Metagenomic assessment of the ecological functions of the soil: analysis of the soil microbiota associated with the...
AAGTATGCTTCCGTTCAGTTGCGGCCATTATCAACACCAGCTTCGGCAATGGTGAGCTGCATTTTGCAATCAGCGGGGACGTCCTTGGGCGCAACAGATCTGCGTGGACAGCACCGCACGGGGCCGTGGCCGATCGGTGACCTGATGCTTTCTGGTCGCGACAATATCTGCACCGCGCACAGCAGGGGAGGCTTACGTCAGGCCGCGCGAGATCTATCCGGGATAAAGCTGAACCCGTACGCCTTTTACTATCGCCCACCGATGAGGTAACGCCCGGATGAGCACCTTGCTGTCCGCCGGGACCGCGCGAAGGGAGCCGAGCGGCCGGCGGTGCCTGGTCGCGCTGACCAGTCTCTGGTGCCACGCACGCAGGTTCAGAAAGGCGCTGGGGGGAGCACGAAAGGAGATTGTGGAGCTGGTCGAGGGGCCACCTACTACCGGCTGCATGGTGCCGGTGACTCAGTGAACCCACCGTCTACTTCCTGCGCCTCCGGACCGCCCGTCCGCCCGGATCATTGCGCTGCCGGCTTCCATCGGTGGGAATCCGTGTGGACGGCCTGAAGTGGATTTCGAGTTTCCCGGAGAATGTGGCAGCCGGTCCCGCGGGCATCCGGCGGTGTTGATCTTGAATGATCATGACACCGGGTATCCCGTTTGCGTGTCTGGAGAGCTCGATCATCAGCGCGACAAGGACGGCGGCGTCGGCGGCGTTGGCGGCTGGATTGGCTGAGCCGCGACCGGCCCCGCCCAGACGCGTTATCGGGTTTGTGGGGACCAGGCTGATCGCCGCGCTACATTCACACGCTTTCTGGCCGGCACCGGCTGGTTGTTTGATGAGGTCGGTGTGCATGACCTGTCCGGTGACCACGCGGCCGGGTTCGCCGGCTACCTGGAACAGTGCGACACCGCCGGCGCCGCCGGTGCACGGTTTGCAGAGCGCCGAGGGGTTGATCCGGTCCAGCGACCTGGTGGTTTTCGCCACGGTCGCTGCCGAGCCGCATGTCCACGAGGTGTCGTGGTTTGCCCATAATCCGGTGGTGTTGCATGTGTCGCTGCGTGACCTGGCGCCAGAGATTCTGCTCGTCGACCAATGTGGTTGACGACGTCGGAGCATTGTTTGAAGGCCAACACTTCACCGCATCTGGTCCGCGGCGGCTCACCCGGCGGCCGGATTTCCGCAGCCGGCACCTTGGATGAGGTGATGGCTGAGACCGGGTGTCGGTGCCGACAGCGATCGAGCCGGTGATCTTCTCCCCGTTCGGTCTCGGGCGTGCCGGATCTGGCGGTTCGGCAAGTACGGCTGCTGACCAGGTCGCCATCGGCCAGACGACCTGCATGTCATCGACGATTTCTTCCACTGAGCTCACGCCGCTTCCACCTGGCTGAACCTCGTAGCTCATGCTGGGGATGATCCTGCCACCTGGGTGAGAGCGCAGTTCGGCGACGTGCTCCCGCACTGGAATTGATCTTGGGTCACTGGCTCGTGGCATCGGGTATTCGGACCGAGACAAGCGAGCCACGCCCTCGATCTCAGACCAGTCACCGTCGGACTCCAGCCGGGCCAAGCGCAGCGGCCGGGAAGCGACCTTCGGTCGCGCGCGACCGCCTGCGGGTCGTGGATAGTCGCCTGGATCAGCCAGTGTCGCACCAGGCCCGGTGCGCCAGGGGCGTGGGCCGACGAGCAGCGCGACGTGGCAATCAGTCGGGAAGCTCTTCGCGTACGGCATCGATCAATGACGTATCGGCGCCGGCGTTGTAGAACCGGTCGGCGATTTCCACGCGGTCCGCGGTGCGAGTCGGATCATCCAGCGTCAGCAGGTCGAGGGTCCTGCCGTGACGCGGGCTGCGCTTCTGGAGCACAGCACGGCATCGATGGCGAGCGCTCTCGTGTCCGCAGGTAGTCCACCGACCCTCGCGCGCGCCTGGCGCTCGCGCCGTCGGGGGTGAGAACCGCCGCTCGCGTTGTCCCGGCTGCCCGGGGCGGACGTCTCCGGTTCGCAGCATGGCGAAGTACGAGCAGGATGCGTCGGCTGGTCCCTCCCTGTGCAGCCTAAAGCGGCGCCACGCCTCGATGGCAAAGGCGGGCTTGCTGCGACGTCCCGCTGGCGCGGTCCAGCAGCAACGTGCGCTCGCTGCTCGTTCTGGGTCATCGTTGGCCGCGCGGGCAAGGCTCCTGGGTTCGCCTCATCGGTGGCGGCGCGAGCTTGTCCAGCAGGTCGCCGCGCACGCTGCGGCGGCAGGTGATAGCCGCTGCAGCGCCGGTCGCGGCCGAGCTGGTCGAGCAACGCCAGCCCGGCCTCCGGCCCGTACGCCAGTGCCGAGCGCCACCGCCCGATTCACCTCGACGACCGGGGAGCCGGTGAGCCGACGCCAACTGCTCGTATAAACTCGGCTATGCGTACCCAGTCGGTCGCCTCAGCCGTCTCGGCTCGGGCATGACATGCCGCGATGGCGTGCCGCAGAGCGTACGGACCAGGCTCGGTAGCAGCTCGTCATCGCGCGCGATCCAGTGCCGACAAGTCCACGCGATGTGCACGGGATCCCAGCGCGGAACGATCCTGATCAAGCAGCAGGATCGGTGACCCATCCGGCGCAGTACGGAGCCGCGAGCCGAGGACTCACAGCTCCATCAGGGCGCACAATCCGTGCACCCTCGCTCTCCCGCGGAGCCAGCGCGGTGAGAATTCCGGCCAGGCAGGCCGCCTCACACAGCGCGGGCCGCAGCCACTCACTGCCAGCTGTGGCCGAATAGCCCTCGTTGTACGAGCAGATAGATGACGCTCAATACCGCGGTCAGCCGCTCGGCGCGCTCCGCCTCGCTGGGTTCCTCCAGCGCCGCACCCGCCTCGGCAAGCGTCCGTTTGGCGCGCACGACCCGCTGTGCGACAGTGGCCTCCGTCGTGAGGATACGCCCGTGCGATCTCGGGTCGTCAACCCGCCAACCAGCTTGAGCGTCAGGGTGCACTGCGCCTCAGAGGTCAGGGCTGGATGGCAGCAGATGAACATCAGCCGCAGCACGTCGTCCTCGACATGATCAACCGCGCCGAGGAAGTCCTCTTCAGACATCTCGCTCCCTTGCCCGCGAGCCATGGCGGCGTAGATCTGATCAAGGCGGTCGCTGCGCCGGGAATTGATCGACTCCCGGCGCTTGGCGATCGTCATCAGCCAGGCGCCGGGGTTATCGGAATACGCCGGATTGTCGGCCATTGCTGCAATCGGCTACGAGCGCGTCCTGAGCGAGGTCCTCCGCTAGGCCGCGCATCTCGTACGATCCGCACCAGCCCGGCGATCAGCCTCGTGGACTCCAGGCGCCAGACCGCCTCGATGGCCTGCTGCGTGGTCGCATCGGTCACCGGTCGATCGGATCACGACTCGCCGAGCTGGCGTACTTCACAGCTGCCCTGCCAACCGGGCCGAGTGATCTTTGTGAATCTGCATCAGCCGTTTCGCCAGCTCGACGGCCTCCGCCTTGCTCCGTACCTCGATCACGGCGTACCGCCGACCAGCTCCTTGGCTTCGGTGAATGGGCCGTCCACAGCCTTGATCGTGCCGTCGACGAGAGACACGATGGCGTCCGCAGCCGCGCTCGGCGGCAAGCCGCCCTGGTCGACCAGCGGTGCCATTTCGGGCACCCTCCGCGGCGTACTCGCCCATCGCCTGGAACAGCTCAGGCGGCGGTGGCCCACCGGGCAGTGACTCGTCGAACTTCAGCAGTGCCATGAATCGCATGGCTCTTTCCCTTTCTCGTGGTGGCCGGCTTCATTCCCGGCCTTCACCTTCGCGTCGGGCGGCTGTTCGCGAATCTCGACATGGCCAATCGAGATTTCTCCAAACTCATCTTTCCTCCTGCTGTCGGGAACGCCGAGGCTCTGGTCGACGCGGCAGGTAAAGCCAACCTTCGGAAGGAACGTGCTTGATCGTGAGCCACGCCGACATCTGCTACGACGACCGACCTCACCCGGACGCTACTTGGCGCGGGAGTCGTGGCTGGACCACTTGTTCGTCGGCGTCGCCGCCGTGCAAGCGTTCACCCGCACCGGATTTGATCCTACGCCGCCATCCAGCTCAGCATGCTGTCGTTGGGCGAGTACGGATGGATTCAGGTGACCAACTTCATCGTCGCGGGCGTCCTCAGTCTGCTCTTCGCCGTCGGTGTCGCTCGCGCCTGCCTATCCACTGGGCCGGGCAGCACTTGGGCACCGGGCTGCTCGCGCTCTTCGGGGCGGGTCTGGTGATCGGCGGCATCTTCACCGCAGATCCTGCGCTCGGCTTTCCTCCCGGTGCGCCGGCTGGCTATCCCGAGCGGCTCAGCGTCCATGGCATGATTCACGCCTTCGCGCCGCCGCTGGCCTTCCCTCTCCATCATCGCGGCCTGCCTGATCATCGCCCGCCGGTTTGCTGCCGAGGGTTGAGGCGTGCGGCGGTGCTGACTCGGGTGTATCGCGGTTGCGTGTTTCGTGCTCACGGCATACCAGTCGGACCAGGCTTCGGTGTGCGTCTCTTTCTTGCAGTCGCTCTTGCCTTCGCCTGGATCGCGGGTACGCGCGGTGTACCTCCGGCGGCACGTGGGCCGACCAGCCGTAAGGGTTATGGCGAGCTGCCACAACGATGTCGCGGCGGATCGAGAGTCCACGCGGTGCTTCAGAAGTTCCGATACGGACCCGAGTCCAGTGGTTCCAGACCCGCCGCGGCAACCAGATCGAGCAGCCGCTCCGGCGCAAGCCGATGGCGTTGAAGGAGAGGCCGAGCGCACCGCCGGGCTTCAGTTGCATCGTCAGACCGGGAGTGCCTCGCTGATCAACCCAGCGGCCGGGCGCTCCCGCTGGCCGGCGACACCGCGAGCATCGGTCGGCTGCCATGAACCGGCCCGCAGGAGAGCATCGGCTACCAGTGCCTCGAACCTGCGCTTTCCGAACAGCGCTCCGGATTGCGCGCGTGTCCCCGGAGAATACGGTCGGGGCGATGGGACGTTCCCGCCGTTCGGGATCACCGCCGCCTCGAGACGTTTGCCAATGATCTTGCCTTCGCGCCGCACCGGATTGACCTCGAGGTTGTGTTTGAGTCGCTGCGTGTCGACCAGATAGCTGCGCAAGGTACGCACGCGCATGCCTCGACGGCCTTGGCCTCCACCTCTACGCCCGCCGCGTTGCACCGAGCATCATGGCGGTGCTCGAGCACGGCGCCCCGACCGCACGGCGGGTCCAGGATCGAGATCGGTCCGCTGCTCTGCCGTCGCATGGAGGCCAGCGTGACGTTGATCAACAATCGGGGTGAATTGCTCGTTGGTTTTGCCCGGATACTTCGGAATCGTCGCCAGATCATCGTCGAAGAAGGTCCGGGCTGATGATCTCGATCGGCCGCAGCTCGATCATGCTCGCGGTGGAAGGTGGCGTAGCAACCAGACAGCCGACTCAGCGCGGCGCAGCTTCAGCTGGTCAAGCCGTTCCGCAGCCAGGGCCAGATAGCCGATTCCGGCGATGGACAGGCTCGATCGGCGGATGATCATCAGCGCCGAGCATGCATCTTCCAGTTCGGCCGCCACCAGCCGATCGGCCTCTGAGCGCGCGTACCCTGTTGGCCGACGGACAAGCAAGATCAAGTGGTCAGGCCATTCAGGCCTTATCGTCGGCTGCGGCGCTCGGATGCGCGAGCACGCTCCAAAGTAGGGCAGCCATCAGCTAGCGTCGATCGCCGTGGAAGCCGTGCTCCTTGGCCCGCTCGAAACTCGCTCGAACCTCGTCTTCGGCTTCCGTCAACGCCGGTCCAGGTGGCACCCTCGACGGACTTTCCGGGCTCGAGATCCTTGTCAGACAGAAAAGAAGTGCTCGATCTCGAGCAGCGCGAACTTGCGTACGTCGGACAGATCTCGGATGTGGTCACGTCGTCAGGATCGGACGCCGGTACCACACGGCACCTTGTCGTCGCCGCCCGCCTCGTCCTTCATCCGGAACATCGCGATCGCCCGGCAGCGAATCAAGGCAGCCTGGGAAGGTCGGCTCGCCAATCATCACAAGCGCATCGAGAGGATCGCCGTCCTGTCCAAGCGTTCCCTCGATGAAGCCGTAGTCGGCCGGATATTGGGTCGAGGTGAACAGCGTACGGTCCAGCCGGATCCGGCCAGTTTCATGATCAACTTCGTACTTGTTCTTCTGACCTTTGGGAATCTCGACGGTGACATCGAAGGTCAAACCGCTGAGCGGCCTCTGGACCTCCCCTCAACATCCGGTGCGGCCATCTGACCTCCTTGGGATTAGGACTGACTTCTCGCCAGAGTGCATACCAGTTGTGTCCCGATGGCTGAGCCTAGCGTGAAAGGGGGTGTGCAGACCCGATGGGCCCTAAGCGGACCGCGACCATCGTGTTGGCTGTCATCGCGGCCATGGTCGTACTGATCAGCATGATTGCCGGAGCAATTGCGGTGTTTCCGCGTGAGCACCGGTACGCCGTTGGGGCTCAAACCAGCTACGCCCCGCCGCCCATCACCAGCGAGCGCTCCAAGCGTTACTGCAGCGCCCAGCACAGCGACGACAGCGCCAACGCCTGCCAAGCGCGACTTGCCCTGGCCCGGTCCTGGCTCCGGCCCCGCAGCGCGTCGTTACCGAACAAGACAGCGGTCGCGCAACAAGATCCGCACAGTCAAGGTCAAGGGGATGACCGGCTCCTACTCGGGATCGGTGGTCGAGGTGGGCAGCAGGGAAAGTCGTGTTCGCCCACAACGCCACCCAGTGGCTACATCCCAGCGTCGACGATGAAGTTGCTGACCTCGACGGCCGCGTTATCGATCTTGGGACCAGGGCACACCTTCAAAGACGTCGGTGGTCAGTCCGAAGCGGGGTCAGATCATTCTGGTCGGCGGCGGCGATCCGTACCTCTCCAGCAAGTCGCGCGCCGGCTATCCGAAGCGGGCGACGATCACTGGGCTGGCCCGGGCTACGGCAAGTCGCCTGAAGCACGACAAGATCAGAAGCGTCAGTGCTGGGCTACGACGCCTCGCTGTTCCGCGGTCCGTCGTGGAACCCCCGTTGGCCGAGTTTCTACGCTGATCAGGTCTCGCATACCTCGGCGCTCTGGGTTGACGAAGGTCATGTGGGTTACGGTGGCGCGCTACAAGAGATCCGGCCAAGCAGGCCGCCACGGCCTTCGCCGGAGCCCTCGTCCAAGACAGGGGATCAGAGTCACCGCGACGCGGTCGGCGCATGCGCCCAAGTCCGCTGCGGTCGTTGCCAGGGGTCTCGTCGATGCCACTGGAGCGGATCGTGGAGCACCTGCTCATGGTGAGTGACAACGATGCGGCAGAGGTGATCTTCCGCCAGGCAGCGATCGGCGCCAAGAAGCCGGGATCGATCGCCGAGGCCACCAAGGTCGTACGGGCGGAGCTCACCAAGCTCGGCATCTGGGATCCCGGGATGGCGATCACCGACGGCAGCGGGCTTGCTCGCCAAACCAGAGTGCCGGCCGACTCGATGGTCAAGATGCTCCGGGTGGCGGCAAGCACGCAACATCCTGAGCTGCGTGCGGTGATCACCGGACTGTCGGTACGCAGGAGTCGAGGGCAGTCTGCGACGCCAGTACTTCGACGACAAGAGCGCGGCTGGCCGCGGCGTGGTACGCGGCAAGACCGGAACCCTCAACAAGGTACGCGCCCGCGCCGGCCTGATCCGCAGCGCCGACGGGTCGCTGCTGGCGTACGCCTTCTTGATCAACAAGCCGAAGAATGAGTACAACGCCATGATCTGGCTGGATCGCGTAACTGCCGCGTTGAGCACCTGCGGCTGTCGCTAGCGGGCAGTCTCGAACCGTCTCTCCGCACAAGGCCGCGAATGGCCGTAAAATCCACCAGCTCGGCCGTCACATGCAACCGTGTGCGGAGAACAGCCGTCAGCCATGGAGTAGCAGCTGCACAGCTCAAGCCAACTGAGTTCGCGCGGAGCTCGCACATAGACTCGCCCGCATGACAACCTCGATGGTCGACTGGACCGTTGCGCTGAACACGGCAACCAGGCTTGTCAAGCCGGGCCCAGAGATCTCCCGGGAAGGTGCCGCGGCCGTCGTCGCGGAGCTACGCGGCTATGCGAACCGGGCCGAGAGGTATGTCCGCGATGTCACCGGGTTGCAGGCCGGCAGCGGTACGGCTCCGGTATTAGTCGTCGATCGGCCGCGCTGGATTCAGGCAAACCTCGACGGCTTCCGCCAGATCCTGCTCCCGCTCAACGCCAAGGTGATTGACCGGATGAAGCAGTCAAATCCCACCATGGCCAACCTTGGGCCTCGGATTACCGGGGTCGAGGTGGGCGCGCTGCTCAGCTATCTGTCGTCGAAGGTCCCTGGCCAGTTCGATCCGTTCTTCCCGGGCGCCGATCCCACCGCACCGGGTGGCCGACTTGCTGCTCGTCGCGCCGAACATCGTTGCCATCGAGCGTGAGCTCGATGTTGATCCAGCGGACTTCCGGCTCTGGGTTTGCCTGCATGAGGAGACCCACCGGGTGCAGTTCACCGCCGTGCCGTGGCTGCGGAGCTACCTCAATGATCAGATCGCCCAGATCGTCGACTCGGCCGAACTGGACCCGACAATCGTTGCCCAGATGCTGCGCGAGGCGATCAAGCGAGTGATCGAGGGCCTCGGCCACAACGAGGAGATTTCGATCATCGATCTCGTGCAGACACCAGCTCAGCGCGAAACCGTCGAGCGGGTGACGGCGGTGATGTCGCTGCTGGAGGGGCATGCGGACGTCGTGATGGACAGTGTTGGTCCCGAGGTCATTCCCACTGTCGAGCACATCCGAGCAAAGTTCACCGTACGCCGCCAAGGCCAGGGCCTGGACAAGATCATCCGTAAGCTGCTCGGGCTGGATGCCAAGATGCGGCAATATCGCGATGGCGCAAGCTTCTGCCGTGCCGTGCTGGCTGAGGTTGGCATGGCTGGCCTGAACCGAGTCTGGACATCTCCGGAAACCCTCCCCACCGCTGCCGAGATTGTCGACCCCAAGCTCTGGCTGGCGCGCGTCCACCATGAGCTGACCGCCAGCTAGACCACAACGCGCAAGCCCGTGGGTCGTCGCGAGCTGGGCCCAGCCTCCCTGGCCGCCGTTCAGGCCGTCGACAGTGCGCTGCATCAGCAGGACTCAAACTCTTGTCGTCGCCTGCTCTGGAGGCGCGGACTCGCTCGCGCTCGCGTTCGCCGTCGACTACCTGACGACCCGGCGTGGCCTCGGCCACAGCGCCGTGGTGATCGATCACGGTCTGCAGAATGACTCGGCCGAAGTCGCTGGCCGGGTGGCGGATCGGCTCGCAACGCTCGGCTACGACGATGTGTCGGTCATCGCCGTCGACGTAGACCAGTCGAGCGCAGTCGGGCCTGAAGCGGCGGCCCGGCAAGCCCGCTACCGCGCTCTGGATACCGAGGCGCGACGCCCGTGCAGCCACGGTTTGGCTCGGCCACACGCTCGATGATCAAGCCGAGACCGTGCTCGCTGGGCCTGGCTCGCGGATCCGGCAGCCGATCACTGGCGGGCATGGTGCCGCGCGCCGGGCATCTGTTCGGCCGTTCCTGCGGATCCGCCGTACCACCACCGAGCAGGTTTGCGCGGAGCTGGGACTTGAGCCCTGGCAGGACCCGCACAACTCAGATCGTCGCTTTACCCGCGTCCGGGTTCGCGACATCGTGCTGCCGATGCTCGAGGCCGAGCTCGGGCCGGGCGTCGCGGAGGCGCTGTCGCGGACCGCGGAGTTAGTGCGTGATGACTCTGAATTTCTTGATCGATTGGCCGCGGAGACGTCCCGCGCTGCCGAGGATTGGGCGGTACGGACACCCTCGACTGTGCCGCCCTGGAATCTCAAGCCTCCGGCCTTGCGCCGCCGGATCATCCGGCTCTGGCTACTGAGCCCATGGGCTCGGCGACCTCTCCTGCGGCACATCAGCGCGGTGGATTCTCTGGTGATCGACTGGCATGGCCAAAGGCCATCCACGTCCCGGGCGCGACGGTCACGCGTACCGCCGGACGGCTCCGGGTCGGAGGACTGATGCCCGCAACCGGTTGCTCTGGCCGCACTGCAACTTGACGGGGGCCGCTTCGCCGACTGCAGGAGCTTGCGGTTGGGCTGGGTGAAGGCATGCGTGGATCTTGCAAGCGACGAAGGGAGGCGAATTTGGCGGCCGCCTGTCAGAGTTCCATCGAACACGGCTGCGTTTGCTGTGGCAGGCTGAGGCCCGTGGAAGCCACCCAGCTCAGCGGTGAATTGACCCGAGTCCTGGTAACCAAGGACCAATTGGCCGCTCGGATCGCCGAGCTGGCCGCCGAGATCGACCGGGATTACGCGGGTAAGGAACTGCTTCTCGTCGGAGTGCTGAACGGAGCGGTCATGGTGATGGCCGACCTGTCCCGGGCGCTCTCGATCCACTGCCAGATGGATTGGATGGCGGTGTCCTCGTACGGCTCCGGCAGCAAGTCCTCCGGTGTCGTGCGGATCTTGAAGGATCTCAGCACCGACGTCACAGGAATGCATGTGCTGTTGGTCGAGGACATCATCGATACCGGGCTCACTCTGTCGTACCTGGTGACCAACTTGCGCTACCGCAGACCCGCCAGTCTCAAGGTGCTGACTGTCTTCAGAAAGCCCGAAGCCGCACGCAATCCCGTCGAGATTGCCTACGTCGGCTTCGACATCCCCAATGAGTTCGTGGTCGGCTATGGCCTGGACTACGACGGGCTCTATCGCAACCTCACCTCGGTTGGCGCCCTCTCACCCAGCGTTTATGGCTGACCGAGATGTGCGCCTGAGCCTGTGCGAAGGCACGATGCTGTCGCTTGGACACGCTCAGCGTGCATGACGACGTGGTCGAGACGTACCGGCCTGCTTGGACGCAACCGATAGCCTTGTCAGGAGGATCTCCCGGGTCCCGAACACATTTACTAGGCAGGTCATGAACCTCAAACGGATATTCCGTTCACCGTTGGCGTGGATCGTCATCGCTGTCATCGCTATCGGGCTGCTGATCGACTTCAGCCAGCGCGTGACCAGCGGGTACAAGGAAGCGCCGACCTCTCAGGTGGTCTCGATCATCAACGGCAATGAGCCGTTGAGTGAGGTCATCTTGATCGATAAGGAACAAGAAATCCGCGTCACCCTGAAAGACGCGAACAAAACCGGCTACAAGGCGACCTGGGTCGGCAATCAGAGTGACCAGCTGATCCCGCGCCTCAACCAGCGAGTGGCGGACAAGACTCTGGATCAGTGGAAGGGCGAGAACGCGACGCCGGGCTTCTTCAGCTCGCTGCTCGGCACACTGATTCCGTTCATCATCATCGGAGTGCTGTTCTTCTTCCTGCTCAACTCCGTGCAGGGCGGCGGTAGTCGCGTCATGCAGTTCGGCAAGTCGAAGGCCAAGATCGCCAATAAGGACACCCCGAAGACCACGTTCCGCGATGTCGCTGGATGCGACGAGGCGATCGAGGAGCTCGAGGAGATCAAGGAGTTCCTGGCCGAGCCAGCCAAGTTCCAAGCCGTCGGTGCCAAGATCCCCAAGGGCGTACTGTTGTACGGCCAGCCTGGCACCGGCAAGACGCTGCTGGCCCGAGCCGTCGCGGGCGAGGCCGGAGTGCCGTTCTACTCGATCTCCGGTTCTGACTTCGTCGAAATGTTCGTCGGCGTCGGCGCGTCGCGGGTCCGCGACCTGTTCGAGCAGCAGGCCAAGGAGAACGCGCCGGCGATCGTCTTCATCGACGAGATCGACGCCGTCGGGCCGGCACCGTGGCGCAGGCATGGGCGGCGGCCACGACGAGCGCGAGCAAACCCTGAACCAGCTGCTGGTCGAGATGGACGGCTTCGACGTCCGCGGCGGCGTGATCCTCATCGCCGCCACCAACCGGCCGGACGTCCTCGACCCCGCGCTGCTCCGGCCGGGCCGGTTCGACCGCCAGATCGCCGTCGACACACCCGACCTCAGGGGCCGCTTCGACATCTTGAAGGTGCACGCCGAGGGCAAGCCGATGGCCCCGGACGTTGATCTTGAAGGCGTGGCGCGGCGTACGCCTGGATTCACCGGCGCCGACCTGGCCAACGTCCTGAACGAGGCAGCTCTGCTCACTGCGCGGCAGAACGCCCGGATGATCACCGACGAGTACCTCGACGAGGCGATCGACCGGTTGTCGCCGGCCCGCAGAAGCGCAGCCGGCTGATGAGTAACAACGACAAGCTGGTGACCGCCTATCACGAAGGCGGCCACGCGCTGGTTGCTGCGGCGCTGCCAGGCACCGACCCGGTACAGAAGGTGACGATCCTGCCTCGCGGCCGTGCCCTCGGCTACACCATGGTGTTGCCGGAGACGGACAAGTACGCCAACACCGCGCGCCGAGCTGCTTGACCAGCTGGCGTACATGATGGGCGGCCGGGCGGCCGAGGAGCTGGTCTTCCACGACCCGACCACCGGTGCCAGCAACGACATCGAGAAGGCAACTGCGGTGCGCGCGCGCCATGGTGACCCAGTACGGAATGACCGAGCGACTGGGTGCGATCAAGCTGGGCTCCGGGGACGCCGAACCTTTCCTGGGCCGCGACATCGGTCACGGTCGCGACTATTCCGAGGAGGTCGCCGCGATCGTCGACGAGGAGGTCTCCAAGCTGATCAGCACCGCCCACCAGGAGGCGTTCGACATCCTCACCGAGAACCGGGATGTCCTCGATGACCTGGTCCGTGCGTTGTTCGAGAAGGAGACGCTGGATCGGGCGGAAGTGGCGGCAGTCTTCCAGCCGCTGCGGCTGTGGCCGAAACGGCCGGCCTGGACCGGCTCGGATGAGCGGGTGCCTTCCATGATTCCGCCGGTCACCCCACCCCCGCCGCCGCCAATACCGATCAACGGCCAGAACGGCCCGAACGGCAAGGCCGCGGGCGGTCAGGCGGCCCGAGCCCGGGTCATCAGGTGCCGGCTGGTGGCACACCACAGCCTCCTGGGCATCAGCCGGTTCCGTCGCAGCTACCCTCCGCTGGTGAGTCCGATCCTCAGCCTCATAGAGGCCCGGACTTTCGGTGACAGAGCTCGACGAGGCCGCTGATATCCGCACCGAGATCGGCATCCAACGGGAGGGGCGGCATTGCCGGCATTGACCCGATTCATTTTCCTACCACGGTAGGAGAGTTTGATCATCCCCGGATTGTCGCGGCGGTACGGGAGATCTTGATCGGGATCGGTGAAGATCCCGATCGCGACGGATTGCGTGATACTCCGGAGCGCGTTGCGCGGGCGTACGCGGAAATGTTCAGTGGGCTTCGGCAGGATCCGGAGTCGGTGCTGGCCACCGTCTTCGACCTGGGCCACGACGAGCTGGTGTTGGTCAAAGACATCGAGGTGTGGAGCTGCTGCGAGCACCATCTCGTGCCGTTCACCGGGGTTGCTCACATCGGCTACATACCGAGCCGAGATGGCAAGATCACCGGGCTCAGCAAACTGGCCCGGCTCGTCGATCTCTATGCCAAACGTCCCCAGGTGCAGGAGCGGCTGACAACGCAGGTCGCCGATGCCATCTATCGCATTTTGGAACCGCGTGGGGTGATCGTGGTGATCGAATGCGAGCACCTGTGCATGACCATGCGCGGCGTTCGCAAGCCGGGCTCGAAGACCATAACCAGCGCCGTACGCGGCCAGTTGCGTGATGCTGCCACACGCGCAGAGGCCATGGGCCTGATCACCAGCTGAGTCCCGCGCTGCCCGCCGTCCTCCTCAGGAAACCGGTGAGCTACCACATGAATCGCGGCTGAAGCCGTGTTGTTCGTGACCGGTTTCGGGGAAAATCAGCCGGGGCATCCGATTACTTGACGGATTTCTTGCTTGCAGTCCAGGTGTTGCAGCGGCCGAGATCACCCGAGTTCAGTCCCCGGTTCAGCCAGCGAATCTGCGCTGCGCTGCTGCCGTGATCGGGCTTACGTCCGGCTGGCGGATCCTCGTCGCCGGTGTAGGTGTGCCAGACGCGAAGTTGGTAGCGATCATTGCTGCTCAGACGAATTGATCGCGCAGTCGTTGCCAGGGAAGACGCCCTCGAAGCATTGCGCTTGAGCTCGAGGCGACGGCTCAGCAGATAGCGCTGGCCCGGGCTCTTAACCGCAAAGGAGCGTTGGCCGTACTCCCGCAACATCCCACTGGCTGCCTGCATGTGATGGCCGAATTCGTGCGCGACAAGCCCCAGATACCCGAGCCGCGCGAACGTGTACGCCTCGTTCCCGTCGTCGGCGCTCACCGGCCAGTAGATGGTCCGGGTGGCCGAGCAATAGTAAGCGGGCGCATCCCGCTGGCCGAACCGTCCGCACGGTGTCTTGATCGTGCGGCGGTACGCCTTCACCCTGGGAGTGCTGAGCTCGATTCCGCGCGCGGCGAGCGGCTTGGCAAAGCTCTTCATCAAGCAGCCGACCAACTTCTTCCCGTACCCGGCCAGCTTGGCATCTTGCAGCGGTGGTTTCGGCGAACGCACCTTGACGGTGCAGGCGGTCCGTACGGCACCAGGTCTACGGCATAGATGCTGTTCTTCTTCAGCGATGTGTTGGCCTGACTGGTCGTTTGGCCGTGGCCAGACTTCGCCGTCGCAGCAGGTACGGACGGCTGGGCGGCCGCAGTCGGGCTCGCAGCGGGGCGCGGCAGGCGCAGAGCGGGCTGGTTTCGGCGGCTCTATCCCTGGTATCCCGCCGCCCGTCGCGCGACAACCGCAGAGCGTTGCGAGGACCAATCCCAGAACCAGCAAGCCTCGAACGCCTGGAACCAGCCGACCTCTTGCCCCTGGCGTTACTGCGCCACCACGAGCTCCACAACGCATCGTGCCGGGGCTGCGAAGGCTCGTTCGGCGGATGCGGCACGGAAACAGAGCATAGGGTGATCCGCGTGAATCCGCTGCCAGCCGTACCCGGCTTACCGCAGCCGAGGTCGAACTCTGCGTGATGGGCGTCGTCAATGTCACGCCGGATTCCTTCTCCGATGGTGGGAGTGGCTCGAGCCTGCCACAGCGATCAATCACGGCATGGATTTCGCTGAACGAGGGTGCCGACATCGTCGAGGTCGGCGGTGAGTCGACCAGACCAGGCGCCATTCGACCGGAGGTCTCCGAAGAACTACGCCGGGTGATGCCTGTCATCGCAGAGCTCGCGGCCACCGGCGCTTGCGTCAGTGTCGACACGATGCGCGCAGCGGTTGCCGAGCCCGCGATCGCCGCCGGTGCCCGTCTTGTCAACGACGTATCCGGCGGCAAGGCCGATCCCAGATGCTCGGCTGGTCGCGGAATCCGGCATCCCGTACGTCTGCATGCACTGGCGTGGACACGCTCAAGTCATGCAAAGCAAGGCGGTGTATCACGACTGTCGTGTCCGAGGTCATCGCCGAGTTACGGACCCAGCTCGACGCCGCCGAGAGCGCTGGCGTACCCGCCGAGAAGTTGATCATTGATCCAGGGCTCGGCTTCGCCAAGACCGCTGAGCATAACTGGCAACTGCTGCAACGACTCGGCGAGTTCACTGTCCTCGGTCGACCCATGCTGACGGGCGCGATCCCGCAAGACATTTCTCGGCAAGCTCTTGGCGGCGGCTGACGGTAGTCCGCGGCCAGCCAAGGAGCGAGACGATGCCGACCGTTGCGTGCTCAACACAGCTCCTCGCGCTGCGCGAGGTGTGGGGGTCCGCGTGCATGCGGTCCGCGCGAATCGCGACGCCGTCGGAGTCCGCGCAGCGATTGCTCTTTCACGGATCCTGATTGGCCCAAGTGGGTATTGCAGGGGTCGGATAGAGGTCGCATGAGTCAGGAGGTGATATGGCGGCTCACGCAGTCGTAGACGCCGGGCAGCGGCCCATTCAAGGCGCTGGCGATCGCATCAGCCTGACCGGCATCACCGCGTTCGGCTATCACGGGGTGTTCGACTCCGAGCGCCGGCAGGGCCAGAAATTCGTCGTTGACGTCAGCTGCCTCATCGATCTCTCCTCAGCGGCCAGCAACTGATGATCTTGGAGACACGATCGACTACGGAGCTCTGGCACAGGCGATCGTTGCCGACGTCGAGCGGGACCCGCTGAACCTGATCGAAGCCCTTGCCGACAGAATTGCCCTGACGTGCCTACGCTATGACGCCGTCCAGTGCGTCGAGGTCACCGTGCACAAGCCGCAAGCGCCAATGCCGGTCGATGTTGCCGATGTAGCGGTCACGCTGACAAGGAGTAGAACGACGTGAGTAGCCCCAATCCTCATGCCATTGACGCCGACACCCTGAGCGGGATGAAACCGCTGCGCAAGGTCGTCTACTCCATAGGCTCCAACCTCGGTGATCGGCTCGGCAACGTGCAAGGTGCCGTCGACGCCCTGAGCGACACGCCTGATGTCATCGTGGTGGATATCTCCTCGGTGCTATGAGACCCAGCCGTTCGGGACCGCCTGACAGTCCGCTGTTCCTCAACATCGTGGTGATCGCCGAAACCACTCTGGAGCCGCGAACTCTGGTAGAGCGCGCCTTTGCGATCGAAGATGCGTATGGCCGTACGCGCGACGGGGAGCGCTGGGGGCCCGCGTACCCTGGACGTGGATTTGATCATGGTCGGGAACGCCGTCGTCGATCAGGAAGACCTGAGGCTGCCGCATCCGATGCGCGCATGAACGCGCGTTCGTCCTCGTGCCGTGGTACGAGGTCGACCCGACCGCAGAGATTGTCGGCAAGGGAGCGATTGGCGATCTGCTGGTCAAGGCGGACGCATCGGGCGTCGTCCGGCGAGATGATCTTGTGATCGACCGAGACTGAGGACCAGCGAAGCTTGGCTCAGCAACCTTCCGGCGGCACAGTCAATCTGACACCGTTCCGCGCTCTCGTCGTTGCGGCTTTGTTTGGCGGTCTTGGCCGGCTGGCTGCTGGTCGTCACCGTGAATGCCTTCGATCTGATCCCGCCCGAGGTGCCATGGACTGCTCCCGTCGGGTTGATTTCTGGTCGCAGGCTTGGTCGGCGCGCTGGCGTACCTGACACATCAGCGGATCCAGGTACGCCGGGAACGCATCGAGCCTCAGCGCGCGGTGGCCTTCCTCGTGCTCGGCAAGGCGTCCGCCTTGGCTGGTGCACTCGTCGCCGGTGGTTACCTCGGGTTCGCCGTTGATGTTCGTGACGAGGTTGGATGCGGCCGCTCCGCGTGATCGGGTGATCCGGTCCGCAGTGGCGATCGTTGCCGGCGTCGTCCTGTGTGTCATGGGGTTGCTGCTCGAGCGAGCCTGCAAGGTTCCCACCGAGCCGGATGAAGGCGAAGAAGCTGGCGAGGAAACGGCTTGGAGGCAGACACACGCGACTAAGTCGCGAAATCCCCGGCGACTCAGCAGGCCGCGTCATATGGTGACCAGCGTGACTTCGCCCGCCATCGCCAGCAGAGGGCTTAAGGCCTCGCCGTTGCAGCGCATTTCAGAGATCGTCCTGATCACCGGCACCGTGGCAGCCGCCGCGACTGCCGCCGGTCCGCCCTGGTTGGTGCGGCTGGGAGTCGCCACGGCCATCATGAGCCGCGCTGGTGGCATGCGCGTTCGCTTGGCGCGAGCTCAACAGCGCTCGACACGCGCAGGCGCAGATGCGATGCTCAAGGCCTCTCGCGAGGCATGGTGCCGCGCTGCCGAGGAGCGGATCTCGGAACGCCGCGGTCGTCGACGCCTTGGGCCTGCGGATTCGGGACGCCCGGCAAGGTGATCGAACGGCAGCGCACGCGGGATTGCCGAGCAGCGCATGGAGATCGCCGGTTTGAGGGACGATCGCGTTTATCTGCAGCGGCGAGGTTGAGCACCGCGAGAAGGTGATCTTTGAGCTAGCGCGAGACCATACGCGAGCGCGAACCAGAGCTGGACACGCTCCACGCTGAGATCTGACGCTGAAGTGCACCACATGCCGCGCCGCGTGCTGGCTGGCCAGGAGGAGTTCGTCTGGCGGGAACTGTCCGCCGAGGATGAAATCAGCGAATCGCGGCAGTCATTCGTCGATCTCAAGATCATCAGCATGGCCCTGCCAAACTACGAGGACGATCGCCAGCCCGCGTAAGGTGCTGTGCTTTCTGCGTTCGCGCAATCCGGGTTTCTGCGGTCTGCTACTTGTCAATGTCGCCGACGACATAACCGATCGAGGCGAGAGTCGCCTCCAACGCCTTGCGTGGGTACGCCCACGAGCACTCGCTCCAGGCTGGAGATGTTGTTGAACGACGGCGTACGCAGCTAGAGTCGCCACGGTGTCTTCTCGCCGCGGGACACCAGAAATACACCTGCGATGCCGAGCGGAGCCTCGACCGCCAGGTATGCCTCGCCCTCCGGTACCCGGATGATCTTGCCCAGCCTTACCGACACCGGGCCGGGCAGTTCCCTGAGCCGATCAGCGCAGGCGATGATCAGCGACGCGCTGATCGCCAGCTCTTCGGCGAGAACGCCGGAGCCGAGTCTGGGCATCGTCCGGAGCGGCGTACCGGGGAGGAGATCATGGCCAGCCAGCTCGGCGATAGGCCAGGTATGGCCGCTGCAGGCGCAGAGTCAAGATCGACCACCGGCTTGCTCGGGCCGCAGGACCGCTCACTCCGAACTGCTGAATCGTGTCGTCGGTCCAGCAGGCCAACTCCACTCGTCAAGCTCGGCGAACAGCGCAGAGTCGATCATGGTGAGCAGCTGCCTCGGACTACTCGCGTCACGCGCTGCGACGCGACCTGTCGTTCGGCTTGTAGCCAGGCGTCATCGGCATCGACTGCCAGCGCCACCGACTCGGGTGGCCATCGGGTGGATGCGGTTGCCGGTCAGCCGCAGGGTCTGGGTACGCAGAGCCTCGCGCAAGTCGCGCAGGCCAGGATCGCCCTGGAGGCGATGCGGTACGTAGCCGAGGAACCCGCAATGACTGAGGATGCGGGTGTGCTCGGCCAGCAAGGGTACGCAGCCAGATCGGCACGGTCCGGCATTGCCAGTCCCATCATCTGCTCGCAGACCATGGCCACGGCCAGCTCGCCGAAAGAAGGAGCCTGCCAGTCGTGGCGATCCGCCAACATCAGGATCTGGCGTGTAGTCGCGTACCTCGAACAGCTTCTTCGGCGCCGCGATGCATCGCGCCTACGACGATGCTGGCCGTGGTGATCACGTCGTCCTCGGTCCACAGCCGTAGCTCGATCAGTCCAGCGTTACTCGGGATGCTCCGGGCCGAGGTCGAGCATGATCGTTGCCGGCCGGCAACCTGCCTGGCTGGGTCGACGGAAGGACGCCGGGCGCCAGCGATCCGACCAGCACGCGGAGCCGCTGATGAGTCATCGGGGATCGGTGCTCGCTATCGAACGTTTTCGCACTCCTGGTGGGAAACGTACGGCTTTCCGTCCTCTGCGGCAGCCGTCTTCGAGCCTCTGGTGAGAAACGTGCGCGCACCGACTCCGGTTCGCGCGACTCTGATGCTCGCTTCCGGCGACTGCAGGAGCCGACTGTGAGCGTGCATCGCATATGGCGGTTTCCAGGATCACGCTTCACAGGCGGTGACGAAGGAGTCGGATTCCGGCGAGCATCACGCGAGCGGAGCGGAGCAATCGACGGGAGCGAGCAATTCAACCTCCGGATCGCGCGCCGCCGATCTGCAGGAGCAGATGGTGAAGCCGCCCTCGCAAGCAAGGTGGGGCAATGAGGTAGCTGCGGCTTCATCAGATGGGACGAAGACGGCGGCTTCGAGCGCGATCCGCGCGAGCGGAGCGAGCAATTCAACACTGCAGCAGCCACCAGTGCGAGCCCCAGACGTATTGCGAGCTGAGCGCGGCAAGCCGGCTCCGCCGACCAAGATCGACCAGCGGATCGGGATGCGTCTCGCACCTGAAGCAGCTCCGGCACCACCTCACTCTGCAGACCGCAGAAAGTGGTGGTCGCTCCGACGCGCCTCGCCGGCAGCAGCGTACGGCATCCACCGCAACATGGGCAGTGAGGTTGAGGCCAGCCACGGCCACCGGCTCGAACGCCCGACCATCGCGATAGGCCGCGAGTGAGCCGGTGACCGGGCGGCGCCGTCTCAGTATGCCCGTAGTCGATCATCAGTGCACAGCCGCCGCGCTTGATGATCAGCTTGACCAGCTCCGACCCAGGCCCGATCCCTGGTGAGACCGATCTCGGCGCGCTCACCACCGGGCCACCACCGGTCGGCCCAGGCGAGCTCCTCACTTTCCAGCCGCGGCCCCGGCTTGCTCCATGCCGTCGTCGCTGATGATCACCTCCCGCCAGCCATCGGCCTGCCGCGCGACTACCGGGCAGGGCAGGTCATCCAGCCATTCGCAGCAGATGATCATCACCGGCTCGTGCTGATCGCAGTACAGGCGCCGGCCTCGCCGCTGGTCCAGCACCCGTAACGGACGTCCCACAAGTCCTGCGCCCATTCGACCTGCTCGGGGAGCTCGGTCGGCCTTGTTCGTAGATCAATTCCCACGAGCTGCAGACTCAGGTCGGATCGCCGCTGAAGCTCCCCAGCAGTCGTCCGCTGCCAGCCCCGACATCGCACGACAGTCTTGACCCCCTCCTGGCCAGTCTACCAGCGTCGCGAGCATCTGGGCGACCATCGGACCGCTTGCTGCCGCCGTACGAAAATGTGCGTCTGGGCTGTGCATCCGCCAGAATCCGTCCGCCCCATACGCCGACTCGACCCATGCGTCGAACCACGATCGTGATCTCCGCGCAGGGGGCGTCGTACCACCCTCTGAGCGAATGCGGGAGCATGGGCCTATGGTGCCTGATGGTGCGTCAACTGACGACCAGCACCGGTCCAGGCAAGCCCCACCACCGCTCCTTCCCTCGCGCTACCGCAACTGCCCGGTGCTGCCGCAGCGGCTAGCGGCCGAACGGCCCGGCTGGATCCGCGAGGTGGACATCGTCGTGATCGGCTCGGGCATCGCTGGCTTCGACCGCTGCCCTGGAGTGCCGGGATCTCGGCACGATCATGGTCGTCACCAAAGATGAGGTCTCAGCCGGCTCGACTCACTGGGCGCAGGGCGGCATCGCCTGGGTACAGGCCGAGGGCGACACGGTCCAGCAGCACATTGACGACACCTTGGTGGCCGGCGCTGGTCTGTGCATCGAGGACGCCGTACGCGTGCTTGGTCACCGAGGGCCCCGACGAGGTGGCCAAGCTGATCAACCGAGGCGCAGAGTTCGATCGCGATCTTGCCGGCCAGCTTGGAGCTGACTCGCGAGGGCGGCCACATGCGGAATCGGATCGCGCACGCCGGGAGGTGACGCCACCGGTGCGGAGATCGAACGCGCGCTGATCGCCGCGGTTACCGCCGATCGCGGCATCGAGATCGTCGAGCACGCGCTGGTCCTTGATCTCATTCCAGCCGAGGTCGGCCCGGGGAGCAGCCGGCCGTCGCTGGGGTGACGCTGCACGTACTCGGGGAGGGCACCCGAGGCGGCGTCGGCGCGGTGCACGCCCGGTGCGGTCGTGCCTGGCCACCGGCGGCATCGGCCAGATCTATGCCGTGACGACGAATCCCCGGTGTCCACGGGTGACGGGGTAGCGGCCGCGCTCCGCGCCGGGGCCCGGTTGCGAGACATCGAATTCATCCAGTTCCACCCGACGGTGCTCTACCTTGGAGCCGGCGCTCGAGGGTCAGCTGCCCTTGGTCAGCGAAGCCGTACGCGGCGAGGGCGGCCTGCTGGTCAACTCCCGCGGCGAGCGCTTCATGGTCGGCAAGCATCAACTTGCCGAGCTGGCGCCGCGCGATGTGGTCGCCAAGCAGATCATGAAGGAGATGGCGGCGGATGGCGTTGATCATGTCTACGTCGACGGCCGGATGCTTGCTGAGGAGACCTGGCGGGTGCGGTTTCCCTACCATCTGGCATAGCTGCCGACGAGCGGGCATCAACCCCGCCACCGATCTGATCCCGGTTGCGCCGGCCTGCCACTACTTCTGCGGAGGCGTGCAAACCGACCTCGATGGTGCCACCAACCTGGCCGGCCTGTATGCCTGCGGAGAGGTCGCATCATCCGGGGTGCACGGCGCCAACCGCCTGGCCTCGAACTCCTTGCTGGAGGGCCTGGTCTTTGCGCGCAGAATCGCCGTCGATCTGCAGCGACAAGCAGCCAATCTCGACGCCATCCGGCGCAAGATCATCGAGAGCCTGGACTCATCGATCGGTCGGTCGTTCCCGCGATGCAGCAGGCCATGAGCCGCGACGCCGGGGGTTGCGTGATGCTGCGCGGACTTGATCGCTGTGCCGGCGAATTGGTCGAGGTTGGGACGACGTTCAGGCGCGGAGTCAGGTCTGGAGTCCTGGGAGGCGACCAACCTGATGACGGTCGCGGCGGCGATCGTCGCGTCTGCCCGACTCCGCGAGGAGTCCCGTGGAGCGCATTGGCGCGACGACTTCGAAGGTCGTCGAGAGGCGTGGCATGGCCATCTCATCGTCGAACACGATGTCCGAAGTGGCCTCCGACACCATTTCGCTCCCGCCCTGCCGATTCAGGCAGATGGACAGGCAAACCGTTGATGATCTACACCAACCTTGCGGACGATCGGCAGAGGTCGGTAGCGGCAGCTGGACTTCGACGTGGATGCGTTGTCCTTGATCGTTACTGAGGCGCTGGATGAAGATCTTGGCGGCCGCGGTGTGCTGCCTCCGGGCGCGGGTGCCAGGCTCGACGTCACGTCCGTATGCAACGATTCCGGTCGGCGCTGCCGCGCATGGCGAATTCGTCGTTCGGCAGCCGGGCACCGTCGCCGGCATGCCCAGTAGCCGCCTACACAGTCGCATCGGTCTGCTCGACGGCCGGCGACTTCGAGCTCGCGGTGCACGCGGTCGACGGCGATCGCGTCGCGCGCGGCGACGTGTTGATCTCCGTCACGGGCAATACCCGTGCGTTGCTCGCGGCGGAACGGGTTTCGCTGAACTTGATCACCATGATGTCCGGCGTCGCGACGGCCACTCGCGCTTGGGCCGATGCGCTTGCGGGAACGACATACGCAAGGTTCGGGACTCGCGAAAGACGATTCCGGGTCTGCGGATGCTGCAAAAGTACGCCGTCCGCATTGGCGGCGGTCTCAATCACCGGATGTCATTGGCTGATGCCGCGCTGATCAAGGACAACCATGTGATCGCGGCCGGGGGAGTAGTTGCGGCATATCGTGCGGTTCGAGAGTCTTTTCCCGACATACCGATCGAGGTTGAAGTGACCTCGGCTGAGCAGGCGCGTGAAGTCGTCGCGGCGGGCGCTACCGAGATCTTGCTCGACAATATGAGCACCGTTGCGATGGCCGGTATCGTCGCGGAGTTGGCAGGATCGAGCCACTTTCGAGGCGAGTGGCGGCTTGACAATACAGAAAGCAACCGAGGTTGCGCAGACCGGCGTCAATTTCGTTGCGGTAGGAGCGATCACCCATTCCGCGCCCATTTTAGATATTGCGTCTCGACTTTGCTTCTGAAAACTGAGGAGTGCGAGTAATCTCGCAGCTGTCAGGTAAGTCTCACTTTTCACTGGAGGAACGCATGGCGCAGCGCGTGCAGATCATTCTCGAAGACGATTATGACGGGGGAACCGCCGACGAGACGGTGAGTTTTGCACTGGACGGGCGCGGAGTATGAAATCGACCTCTCGTCTAAGAATGCGGCAGGACTCAGGGACGCGTTGGCGCCGTGGTTGGCACATGCTCGCAAGACGGGCGGCCGGCGTAAGCGCGTCGACCAAGGCATCGGGCCTGTCGAGCACCAGCGACATCCGGGCCTGGGCCCAGGCCAACGGCCTCGATGTCAGCAGCCGCGGCCGGGTCTCGGCAGACGTGCGGGAGGCGTACGAGAAAGCTCACGTCTGATCTGAGGTCGCGTGGCTGCCCCCACGGCTCTCCTCAGGTTCCGCGAGTAGTTCTACCGGTCGTACAGCGATCGTCGTCATTGCGCCCTGGGCGAACAGCTTCGCCCAGGGCGATTCATGTTCGGATTCATTCGCGATTGCCATGTCTTCGCATCTGTCGGCCCTTGTCCAGCTACATACAAGTCAGGATCGTGCGACGTGTCGCGAACGGGAAGGCAGGGAATATCTGACGGCCACGTGAGGGTTGTAACCCCACATCGCACTCGTGTCCATCGAGCCCAGTGCAGCTGCGCAGGGCAACCGACAGCTGGGTCTGCCGACGAATGAAGCAACAGGCCAACCGAGGGCATTGCCGACTAGAGTGAGAGACGTCGGTGATCGGTCCGAGCCAGTAGGGCGAGTGCGGCGCCGAGAACGAGGAGCAATCATCATGTTCGAGCGGTTTACCGACCGGGCCCGACGCGTCGTGGTGTTGGCGCAAGAAGAGGCTCGCATGCTGAACCACAACTACATCGGCACTGAGCACATCTTGTTGGGACTCATTCATGAGGGCGAGGGCGTTGCCGCCAAAGCTTTGGAGTCCCTTGGTATTTCCTTAGAGGCCGTCCGGCAAAGGTTGAAGAGATCATCGGACATGGCCAGCAATCCCCGAGCGGACACATCCCATTCACGCCGCGGGCAAAAAGGTTCTCGAACTGAGCCTGCGCGAAGCACTTGCAGATCAATCATTCCTACATCGGCACCGAACACATCCTGCTCGGCTTGATTCGGGAAGGTGAAGGCGTCGCAGCACAGGTTTTGGTGAAGCTTGGCGCGGACCTCAACCGAGTGCAGAAATCAGGTCTTGCAATTGCTCAGCGGCTTCCAAGGTAAGGAAGCGGCGACCTCCGGTGCTCCAGAGCAGGGCAGCACTCCATCATCATCGATGGTGCTTGACCAGTTCGGCCGTAATCTCACCCAGGCCGCACGGGAGAACAAGCTCGATCCGGTTATCGGTCGGGAGACTGAGATCGAGCGCGTGATGACTGTGCTCTCGCGGCGTACGAAAAACAATCCGGTGCTGATTGGCGAGCCGGGTGTCGGGAAGACCGCCGTTGTCGAAGGTCTTTCTCAGGCCATCGTCCGCGGCGACGTTCCTGAGACGCTGCGAGATAAGCAGATTTACACCCTTGATCTCGGTGCGCTGGTTGCCGGTAGCCGTTATCGCGGCGATTTCGAGGAGCGGCTGAAGAAGGTGCTCGAAGGAGATCAAGACCCGCGGTGACGTCGTGCTGTTCATCGACGAGATCCACACCCTGGTCGGCGCCGGCGCAGCCGAAGGCGCGATCGATGCGGCGAGCATCCTCAAGCCGATGCTGGCCCGCGGTGAACTGCAGACCATCGGCGCGACAACGTTGGACGAGTATCGCAAGTACGTCGAGAAGGACGCTGCTCTGGAGCGGCGCTTCCAGCCCATTCAGGTCGCCAGAGCCGTCCATCGCGCACACCATCGACATCTTGCGCGGGCTGCGCGACCGGTACGAGGCGCACCACCGGATCACCATCACCGACGAGGCGTTGGTGGCCGCGGCGCAGATGGCCGACCGGTACATCTCTGATCGTTTCCTGCCTGACAAGGCGATCGATCTGATCGACGAGGCAGGGGCTCGGCTGCGGATTCGCAGGATGACGGCGCCGCCGGACCTGCGGGAGTTCGATGAGAAGGTTGCCGCCGTACGCCTGGAGAAGGAAGCCGCCATCGACGCCCAGGACTTCGAGCGCGCTGCGGGTCTTCGCGACGACGAGAAGAAGTTGCTGACCGCACGCGCCGAGCGCGAGGCGCAGTGGAAGTCTGGTGATCTTGACGTCGTCGCCGAGGTGGACGAGGAGATCATCGCCGAGGTGCTGTCGACCGCCACCGGCATTCCGGTGTTCAAGCTGACCGAGGAAGAGTCGGCCCGGCTGCTCCGGATGGAGGAGGAGATCGGCAAGCGCTACATCGGCCAGCACGACGCGGTCAAGGCGCTCTCGCGTTCGATCCGGCGTACCAGGGCTGGCCTGAAGGACCCGAAGCGGCCCAGCGGCTCGTTCATCTTCGCCGGTCCATCCGGTGTCGGTAAGACCGAGCTGACCAAGGCGCTGACCGAGTTCTTGTTCGGCGACGAGGACGCGCTGATCCAGCTCGATATGAGCGAGTACTCCGAGAAGCACACCGCGTCACGGCTCTTCGGCTCCCCTCCTGGCTATGTCGGCTACGAGGAGGGCGGCCAGCTCACCGAGAAGGTACGCCGCAAGCCGTTCAGCGTGGTGCTCTTCGACGAGGTCGAGAAGGCTCACCCGGACATCTTCAACTCGCTGCTGCAGATCCTGGATGAGGGCCGGCTGACCGACGCGCAGGGTCGGGTGGTCGACTTCAAGAACACGGTGATCGTGATGACCACCAACCTCGGCACCCGCGACATCGCCAAGAGCGTGTCGCTGGGCTTCAGCGGGGCCAGCGGTACCGAGGGCGGCTACGACAAGATGAAGGCCAAGGTCACCGACGAGCTGAAGCAGCACTTCCGGCCGGAGTTTCTCGAACCGGGTGGACGAGATCGTGGTCTTCCGCCAGCTCAGTCAGGAGGACATCGAGCGGATCGTCGACCTGATGGTCGCCCAGATCGAGATCCGGCTGAAGGACAAGGACATGGGCATCGAGCTCACGCCCGCGGCAAAGACGCTGATCGCCAAGCGTGGCTTCGACCCGGTGCTGGGCGCTCGGCCGCTGCGTCGGGCGATTCAGCGCGATGTCGAGGACCTGCTCGCGGAGAAGATCTTGTTCATGGAGCTGAAGCCGGGCGAGATCGTCGTGGTCGACGTCGCCGACCCGGGCTCAGAGCACCCGTTCACCTTCACCGGCACTCCGCGTTCGGCAGCGCCGGACGTGCCGCCGGTGGAGTTCGGCGGAATCGTGGAGGGCTTCAACGAAGTCCCGAAGCCTCCGCCAACGAGTAGGCACCTCACGAGTAACTAACGCCAGAACCGGCCGCATTCCCACTTTGGGGATGCGGCCGATCTCGCTCTCCGCCGAATCTCCACGCGGCCCTGAATCCGTGCTCGTCGATGCGAAACCTACGTGCACGTAGATTGCTTGACGGTCTGCATGGGTTTGCTGCATATGCAGACCGCCAGCAACCTATGCAGAGCAGCGTGTCTGCAAATGCGCGCGAGCAAGACGTGGCAGAGTGGCGCGGTGCGGCTGGTAGAACCGCATCCCGCCGGTCTGGCTGGTGATCTCGGGGATCATCTCGGTTCAGTTCGGGGCTGCGATCGCCAAGGACCTGTTCCATCTGATACCGCCGACGGCGATGGTCTGGCTGCGGCTCATCAGCTCCGCCGCAATCTTGCTGATCATGGTGCGTCCGCGGCTGACCGGGCACTCTCGGCGGGACTGGCTCGTCGTTCTCGGCTTCGGCCTGAGCTTGATGACGATGAACTGGGCGATCTACCAGTCCTTTGCGCGGATACCGCTCGGTGTCGCGGTGACCATAGAATTCCTCGGACCGCTTACAGTCGCCTGTCCGCGGATCCACGTTGCTCGCGATGGATCGTGCTCTGAGAGTCGTCCTCGCCGGGTCGGATCGCATCAGTTGGGCTTCAGCCACTCGAGGCGCGTCGGTGCTGTCGCTCGCTCGGAGCATTCGCGCTCTGCACACCCGCTGAGCCGTCAACGACCGCTGGACCAGCCGGTCGTCGCTGGCTGAGACGTCACGCTAGCGGCAGTTGTGGGTCGACCATTGCCGCAGCCGGCAATTCAAGCGCAGCCGCGATCCTCAATCGCACGTCCGTGGCTCGGCGTCGCGGTACTCAAGCATGATCAAGCGTCCGGTTGATGGCAGCCCGGACTGCTGCACCTGGGTCATTGCTGGCAGTCAGAGGTCATGGCACCCGCACGCACGCGGCACTTTGATCAGCCATGATCGAGTCGAGTTCTCGCGCGGTTGACTGCCGCAGGCATGCATTGTTCGCCATGATCGAGCATTGGAAGGTCGATAGCCGTGGACCGCCCGACGCGAATGCATCCCAGGGTCGGCGTCAGCTACGCCAGTCTGACGTCTGAACTCATTGGTCCGTTGGCGGCGCGTGCTAGCGCACGAGCGCGATCACTAGTGGCCAAACTGATCGGAGTCAGTGACAACCGACTCGCCGCGATCCAGCGAGCTGATCTTGCTCATCTCTTCCTCGGTCAGCTCGAAGTCGAAGATGTCGATGTTCTCGGCCATCCGGCCGGGATGTCGACGACCGTGGAATGACGACCAGAGCCAAGCTGTACGTGCCAGCGCAGCACTGACCTGCGTGCGGGGACTTGCCATGATCATTGGCGATGCTGGTGATCAAGGGGTCGCTCCGCCAGCGCGTCGCTTGACGCACCGAGCGGGCTCCACGACTCCGTGACGATGTCGTGAGCGCTGTGGTATTCGCGAGCATGGCGCTCCTGGCCGAGTACGGGCTGAGCTGGATCTGATTGACATCAGGGATGATCCCGGTTTCCTCCTGCACCCGCTGCAGATGAGCTGGTTTGAAGTTCGACGTGCCGATGGCGCGAAGTCCACCGTCGTCCAGGATTGCCTGGAGGCCTTGCACGGCGTCGACGTAACGATCTTGGTCAGGGTTCGGCCAGTGCACCAGCATGAGGTCGATGTAGTCGACGCCCAAGCCGCTGCAAGCTTGCCGCGTACGCCTGACGGACGCCCGTCGAGGCTGTGCCAGCGGCCGATTGAACTCAGTGGTGATGAAGATCTCAGAGCGGTCGACGCCCGATTCGCCCGGATGGCCTGTCCGACTGCGTCCTCGTTGCGGTAGTTCTCCGCGGTGTCGATCAGCCGATAGCCGGCCTGAAGGGGCTGTCCGAACCTGGCGTACGGATTCTCCGCCGACCAGTGGAGACGTGCCGAGGCCGAGCACGGGAATATCAGCACCATTGCGAAGCGGGAGGGTTGGAGCAGTGCGGACATCATCGAGTCCCCTTCTGATCGATTTCGAGAAATCTAGCCTGGCAACGACCACGTGCTGCCCGCGGCCACGACCAACCCGTCCTGGACGAGCGAGGCCAGCGCGCGTTTGCGCTGCGACATCTGGCCACGCCACGCGCCAGCTGATGATCATCAATCGGGTCGTCGCTGGACCTGAGCACGGCGAGTAGGGAACCCGGCACTGCCGATCGGTCCCCGTGTACGTCCTGACCGCGTCTCGGCCTCCTGCCCAGGCTGGATTGCCGGCCTGCCGCCAGGCGCACGAGATCGGCTACAGGGCAGGCATCGCAGCGGGGACTGCGAGCGCGGCATACCAGAGCGCCGAGGCTCCATCGAGGCAACGGCCCAGCGTGCCGCGCGATGCGGCGTACGCGGTGCAAGCTGCTCGGCGACAGCTCGTTCCACGGAGTTGTTTGCGTGGCAGAGGGGAACGCGGCTCCCAGGGCCACTCTGAGTGAGTACCCGGCGACACGTTGGTATCGAGAACGATCTCCCGACGGCCGTGGGCGAAGCTTCCGATCGCCGCAGCGGTGGTAGGAACCGACACCGGGCAGCCTGAGCAGCGACTCGCGATCCCTGGGCACCTGCCCATTGAAGTCATCGGTGATCATGCGTGCCGCCTGGTGCAGCCGGAGCGCCCGGCGCGGATAGCCAAGGCGACCCCAGGCGCGCACCGCCTCGCCCGGCGACGCTGCGGCCAGCGACGCGGGCGTTGGCCAGCGTTCCAGCCAGGCTTGCCACGGGCCGCGTACCCGCTCGACGGGCGTCTGCTGCAGCATGAACTCACTGACCATGATCGCCCACGGTGTCGCGTCGGGGGCGTCGCCACGGCAGATCGCGAGCATGATCGTCGTACCAGCTCAAGATTCGCCGCACCACGGTCCGGGCTTGGCCGATCTGCAGCACCGGGCCTCTGGCGGCATCCACCACCTGGCTGAGCTACCCTGCGGCGCGCCTCCGGTCGCGGCAAATCGTGCTGCCTAGGCTCGGCGCCATGATCGGCTTGCTCCACCCGGTCGGGCCCGAGACCACAGGGACCTACCGGGTTCGGCGCGTTCGTTGCCGGTGCAACGGTCGTACTCGCGATCGCTCTGGGCCATTGATCATTATCGGGGTCGGCAACGGCTCGGCAGCAGAAGCACGTTCGGCAATCCCCTCCGCCGCGTATTCAGTGCCAACCTCGCCGAGCCCGACGCAGACTGTGCTACCCACACCATCAGCGATCGACGCCTTGTCCACGACTCCAGCAACACCCAGTCCGACGCCGACAGCATCGACAAAGAAGAGGAAGTCCCAGCACACCAGCTCGGTGAGCTGCCGAGCCACAGACCTGCGACCAACCTGACCGGCAGGATTCGTCTAGCGCCACGGCAGCGCACCGACGTTCCAGTTGTCATTGATCAATGGTTCCAGATCGGACCTGCATCGCGCGCGTGACGAGGAAAACTTCTGGAGCTCAAGATCTCTTCCAGCAGCGGCCGGATGTGGGAGCACCAGGGACTGTTCAGGCTCTGTCAAGACGATCAGCCGCAAGCTGGTCGCTGACAGCGCGGTCGCCTGGCTCACTCAGCTGGAACGGAGAGGCTCGAAGTCCGACTGCAGATCTGCCCGTCCGCGCCGAAGCCAGGACGCTACGTCGCCACTGCACGCCTGGATGGTGCCGAGCCGGTCAAACTACGGATGATCTTGAAAGGTTAGTGTCGCATCAGGTGAGCTGCTGAGAGCACGTTCCGTGTACGCCGACTCCAGCCAGCCTGACCAGACCGTCCCGAATGACCCGCGCACGGCTCTCGCCAACGCCCTCGACCGCCTGTAGGTCATTGGCGCTGGCTCGAAGAGCGCCTGCAGCGTGCCGAAGTGCTCGATGAGCCGGTCGCCCAGATAGGAAGGCAGGCGGTTGATCTGCGCCATCTGCCGGAGGCCGCGAGTCGTGACGTGGGCCTCGAGGTGGACACTGTGTGGGAAGCCGGCGGCCCGTGCGACGGTGAGCGGATCCAGCAATTCGTCGGTATTCAGGTGCTAGACCAACGAGACCGAACCCAGGTGGAGCCGGGTGGTCGATGAGTCCCGCTCCAACAGACAGCGCAACTCATTGATTCCGGCGCGGAGCTCATGAAGCTGCAGCGTCAGCAGGCGCCCGTCGGTGCCCAGCTCGACAACAGAGGTGTCCAGCTCGTCCTCGAGCCGCCGCACCATCTCCAACCGCTGCGCCACAAGCGCAAAGTCCCGGACCGTTACTTGATCTTGGACTTCCAGCGACGACAGTCGGGTCGTTACCTCAAAGCCGCCCGCGGTAGCGTTCCAGCGTCTGCAGAGCCTGATGGGCTCGCGTCAAGATCTGGTCGGAGTGCTCGACGAGATGGCGGTGCTGGTCAGGTACATGGTGATGGTCGACATGGATGCCGAGATCGAAGGACCATCCGGCAGGCCCGACTGTCGCGACACGCGGTCAGCCGTACGGTGCCTGGTGCCGGTTTCCACCGTGTCAATACTCCGGATCGGGCATCAGCTGAACCCCGGCACGGACGATTCGGCCATCCTCCCAGTCGAGATGATGGCCCCATCCATCTTCGCCAGCTCGCGTAGCGCGCGGTCGGCGTGTAGAGCAGCATCCAAGGCGAAGCCGCCGGTCGAGACTTGAGAGATGATCTTGTTGCGGCCGAGTACGACGAGCGCCCCAGTGCAGCCTCGTAGGATCCGCTCGAAACCATCGCGGAGCGGAGTTCCAGGCGCCATCATCGCGAGATACTCCAGCAGCCGACGGTGACGATCGAGGTCTGACGCCACAATCGCTCCCTCCGTCAGCGTGAGAGATTCAAGCGGGGCGGGTCCTGTCGCGCCGTTGCGACCAGACCCCTCCCTCGGCCGACCGTATCAACCGCGTGACCGAGGAAGCGGCAGCGTCACTTTAGGTCCCCTGGCCCGGAGCCCCAGAGCCGCCAAGGCCTGGTCGAGAGGTGCTGACCGAGTGCACCACCAAGCCAGCATGGACTGTCGTCATCCTGCTCCCGCGAGTCGCGCGTCTCCGCTGGTATCACCGCCTCGACAAAGCCGAGCCGCGCGGCCTCATTGAGCCTGCGACTGGTACCCGGCACGCGACGCAATTCGCCAGCCAGGCCCACCTCGCCCAAAGCGACGATGCGTTGCGGCACCGGCTTGTTGCCCGCTGCCGGAGGAGACCGCCAACGCGACTGCCAGGTCGGCTGCAGGATCGCTCACCCTTGCCCCACCCACGGTGGAGGGTAGACATCTCGATCACCCAGCCCCATGCCGCAGCGTCGTTCCAGCACAGCCAGCACCATGGCGAGCCGGCCAGATTCGACCCCGTTCACGATGCGACGCGGGTGGGTCAGGGTGCACCCAGCGACCAGCGCCTGTACTTCGGCGAGTAGCGGTCGGCGACCTCAAGGGTCACCGTGACGGCAGGTGCCTGGCACGGGCTCACCATGCCTTGGGAGGTGAAGAGGCCAGAGGGATCAGGCACCTCGACGATTCCTGAGTCGACCATCTCGAAACAGCCCACCTCATCAGCCGGGCCCAGAATCGGTTCTTGGTCGCTCGCACCATGCGGAAGCCGGAATGCCGGTCGCCCTCAAACGCCAACACCACATCGACCAGATGCTCCAGCAGACGAGGACCAGCGACGGTCAGCCGTGGTCGACATGTCCAACGATGATCACGGCCATGCCACGCCGTTTGGCGACCCGGACCAAAGCGCTGGTCACCTCACGGACCTGGGTTACGCCGCCAGGCGACCCATCGGCCTCCGCCGTACCAATCGTCTGCACGGAATCGAGCACCATCAGCGATGGCTGGACCTCTCAATGTGCCGAGCACGGTTCCAGGTCGGTCTCGGCGGCTAGGTAGAGCTGATCGGCCACCGCATCTGTGCACGCCCAGCACGCAGCCGCACTTGAGCTGCTGACTCCTCGCCTGTGACATAGAGCGTCGTATGGCCATTACGCGCCCAGCGAGGCGGCCACCTCGAGAAGCAGGGGGTGGACTTTCCCACCCCAGGCTCACCAGCAAGCAGCACGACGACTCCGGGCACCAGACCGTCGCCGAGTACCCGGTCCAGCTCTGCGACCGGTGCGGGCATGGGTGGCCAGCCGTGGATTGACGAGCTGCCAATCGGCACCGCCTTGCTGACCGGCACCGACGCGGAGATCTGGTTCAGTGTCGGCGCGGCTGCCGCCGACGCTGCCCCATGTCTGGCACTCTCCGCAGCGGCCGACCCAGCGGCTCGATCGCCAGCCGCACTCGGTGCGGACGTGGCTGGGCTTGGTGCTGGTCTTCGGCATGCCGAGAGAGTTAGAGCCGTCGGCTGACACTTTTGACAACGGCACGCCGATGCAGCTCCAGCTACTCTGACCGGAACGTCATTCGTCGCTGGGATGCGGTCATGACCATCGAGCCGGCACGCGCGGTCCCGGCAGGACCACCTCATCCGAGACCGGCTGGTACGCCGCTGGCGCTCTGCTGGGTTGCCGCTGGCGTGGCAACGGGGGTCCCGGCGCTGCGGCAGTGGTCGCTGTGCGACAGCACCCCCGCCATCCCAGGCCTGCCGTGACATTGCAGGCGCCACCATGAACATGCTGCCGATCCAGGCCGACCACCGGATGGCAGCTCGCGGTGCGTGCCGTGGTCGGCGACACGTTGGCAACCACGGGATTGACGCTTTTGCAACTCTCCGCGTGGATCGCCTTCTGCGATCGCGACCCCACTGGGGCGCGGCGTCAAGATCTTCGGCGCGGCTCGTGACACTTCCGTTGCTGATCATGACCGGTGCGGGGTGGTTCGGGTGTGGTCAGGTCGAGCGTTGGGTTGATGCACGGCGGTCTGGTGGATCACTATCGGTGCGATCTCGGAGTTCGTGAGCATCGCATTCCTGGTGTATGCGACCCTGAGCCGAGAGTGCACGGTCAGCCGAGCGGATCATTACGCAGCGACTGGTGGTTCTGGCTGTTCGGGGTTACCGCCTTTCGGCAACCATGCATCAATCTGCAGAGTTCATCTTGCTGGGCCTCACCAAGCCAAGCAGCGGTCGGAGTGCCGCGGTTGCTGGGCATCGGAGCCGCGCTCACTCTCGTCTTGACGGGTGCGGGCGTGATCGCGATGACCATCTGGGCGCGCAAGAAGCCTCCCAGCGGCTCGGGACGTTCCGATGCTGGGCCAGCCCAGCTTTTTGGTCAAACGAAGAGCTACCGATCGACTGGCCGCGGCAGTGTTGCCGCAATCTCCAGGACCCGCTCGTTGGCAGCCGGCTCACCGATGGTGATCCGGAGACCATCCCAGTCCCCGCCTGAGGCGTACGCCGGCACCATCAGTCCGGCTTTTGCGAAGATCTCCTGGTACGCCTTCGCGCGTCTCGCACCAGCAGGCAACCATACGAAGCGTGCCTTGCGCGTCTGGAATGTCGAAACCAAAGATCACGCAGTCCGCTAGCCAGCGCGTCGCGCGCCTTGACCAGCTCGGCCACACCCGGTCCAGCAGCTCATTCTCGGCTTCCAGCGATGCGATCACCGCCGCCTGGGCAGCGATCGACACCGCCGAACGGTAGCGAGACTGGCGCGTACGGCGCTGCTACGACCAGCATCGGCCAGGCAGTAGCCGACCCGGAACCCGCAAGCCCGTACGCCTTGGAGAAGGTCCGCAGCAACCACGACATTCGGCCGCCCGAACGTGGCCCCAGACCGCGTAATCCTGTCGGGTCGCTGACGAACTCCACGTAGGCCTCGTCGATGACGATCATGATGTGATCCGGGAGTGAGTCGATGAAGTCGATCACTTGTTGATGTTGCAAGCGCCGGGCCCGGTCGGGTTGTTCGGCGTACAGAGCATGATCGCCTTGGTGGCCGGGGTTACCGCCCGTCACCGCATCGCAGCAAGATCAGCGAACAGCGCCGGGTCCAAGCGGCACCGGCACCGGAGTCGCGCCGGTCGAAGCTGTCGCGATCGGATAGCGCCTGGAAGCTCCGCCAGGCGTAGATCACCTCATCGCCCGGCTGGCAGGTGGCTTGCAGCAGGTGGTAAAGCACGCCGACTGGAGCCCGGTGCCGAAGGCGAGCTGGCTCGGCAGGCACGCCGAGTCGCGCTGCCGAGCGCGTGCGTCATCTCGGTGTTGGCAATGTCGGGGTAGCGGTTCATCTGCGAGGCAATCGGCCGCGGCAGTGGCCTCAGATGACGCCGGGAAGCGGTGGAACGGGTTCTCGTTGGCTGTACAGCTTGAAAGACAGCTCCGGGTCCGTCTGTGGAGCTGGCTTGACCGGCCGAGTAGCTCGGCAGTCCGCGCAACGGCCGACCGAACTTGACTCAAATCCTGACCTCACCGCGCGGCGTACTGAGAAGATCGCCGCAGCGAGTCCTGGCCTGTCCTGCGGTGCGCACCAGCCAATGTCGACGTCGGACAAGATCTCGCTGCTCGCGGCCACCGAGCCATTCGTCGATCCGCGCAGGATCGCCGGCGATTTCGATCTTGAGTAGCTCCACCTCGCGGCCGCCGACCAGACGGGTGGATCGCATCAACCGACCAGCGCACGAAGAAAGGCAACTGTGGATCGGATCTGCAGATCCTTGACCCCCAGCTGATGCCAGGTCAGCACCGTCCCGTCGGGCAAGTGGCGATGCCCCTCGATTGCCGGACGACCGATCCGCTGCTTCCAGCGGAGCAAGATCATCGACTGCCACCACCCAGCCCAGCCAGCCGCCGCCCTGAGCGGATCGTGCCCGAACCGCCTGACCGAACGGCGCCTTGTCGGCCGCAGGATGATCAAGAACATCGACCACCTCGACGTAGCGCCCAGCCGGTCAGCGGCAAGATCCGGTTGCGGGTGCCGAAACGTGGATGGAACCCGCCGTCGAGAAAACTCACCCCCAGCAGCGCACCCAGCCGCTGCGCCGTGGCTTCCAGGCCCTCCGGTCCGGCCGCGAACGACAGGTGATCCAAGTGCATGCCCACATTGTTGCCGGGACTCTTTCACCCGGAGCACGGGGTCCGCTTCAGCCCTTGAGACGGCTGGGCGCTATCGGCTTGGGATCGGCCGGATGCCGCATGGCGTCGCCGCGGCGGGATTCGAAATCTCGCACGCCATGGCGAGCACGCTCGTACGCAGCGGCACCCATCAGCGCAACGAGCTCAGCCGCGGTTCTCCAGATACACCGGGCGTACGCGTGGAATGGGCCTCGGTGTTGGAGGAGCAGTACCAGTCGAGGTCGGCGCCACCTGACCCCAGCCGTCGCGTCCGTACTCGCCGATCGTGATCTCTGTGTACGTCATGTCGTCGGTGCGGGTGACGTTTCGGAACTGGCGGCGGATCGGTAGCCGCCAGCAGACATCGGGCTTGGTTTCAAGAAAGTCGCGGCCCTGGCTCAGCGCGAGCAGATGCAGTGCGCAGCCCGGCCCGGCGGAAAGCCTGGACGGTTGAGGAAGATGCACGCCCCATCGATGACCCTCGTCTTGCGGCCGGGCAGCTCACCCTCGGCGACATGATCAGGGTGCTCGTCCTCGACCCAGCCGCCGACGCGGCCGTCCTTCTTGTACTGCCACTGGCTTGCCTTCAGCTGCCGGACCGCCTTTGCCGACCCGCTTCTCATCGTCGGCGTCAGCGAAATGAGCGCCCAGAGTGCAGCAGCCGTCGTGCGGCCGGTCGGCGTAGATGCCCTGGCAGCCCGTTGCCGACAGATGCAGGCCCATCGAGAAGTGAGCCAGGTGAGATCGCAGCGAAAGACCTGGCTGTTGTCAGCTGGATCTTCGAACTCCGACGAAGGCCCGGGGAAGCCGATCGAGCACCTTCAGGCACGCGCGCCAGTGTATGGCGCTGACGCGCTAGGGGGAGACACGCTTCATCGTCTGCGAGTGACGACGAAGTAGGCGGATTCCGAGCGCGATGCGCGAACGCTCCAATAACGGGCGGAGCGTCTGTCATCGCGCGCCGCTAGGCTGGCGCGTGCCCGCAGTGAGTCTTCACCCGCAACGTCGCGGGACCGGAGCCGGTGCGGGTGAATTCCCAAGGCCAGCTGATCAAGATCCCACCGGCTCGGGTAGGGCTGTCCACCTCCTCTGTGTATCCGGAGAGCACATCGAGCGCGTTCGAACTGGCCCGGCGGCTCGGTTATGACGGGGTGGAGATCATGGTCGGCATCGATCCCGTGGCGGCCGATATTGATGCGGTGGAGAAGCTCCGTGATTATCACGAGGTGCCCGTGCTGGCCATCCACTCGCCGTGCTTGTTGATCACCCAGCGAGTGTGGGGTACCGATCCGTGGGCGAAGCTCGAGCGATCAGCCGAGGCAGCACTGCGGCTGGACGCCGATGTCGTCGTGGTGCATCCGCCATTTCCGCTGGCAGCGCGATTACGCCAGAGGCTTCGTCGAGGGCGTCCGGCGACTCGCTGAGAGCCACCGGGATCTTGTTCTGCGTCGAGAACATGTATCCGTGGCGCACGCCGGGCGGAGAGCTGAAGGCGTACGTGCCGGGCTGGGATCCGACCGATCTCGACTACGCCGATCTCACGCTGGATCTTTCGCACGCCTCGACCTCCGGCCAGCAATCGATCGATCTTGTTCGGTCCTGGGGTTCGCGGTTGCGGCATGTCCATCTCACCGATGGAACCGGGTTCGGTCAGGACGAGCATCTCGTGCCAGGCCGCGGTGACCAGCAGGCCGGGCGAGTATTGCAGTACCTCGCCGAGCAGCAATTTCTGCCGGGCACGTCGTTCTCGAGGTCAATTCGCGCAAGAGCGGCACCCGCGCACAGCGGGAAGCCGACCTCGCCGAGTCGTTGGCCTTTGCGCGGCTGCACCTGGCAGCGCCCGTCCATCCCTCATACGCCGTAGACGCAGCGGGTATCGCCAGCGCGCTCTGAGTTCCGCCGCCTGCGCGCCGGCGGCGCCACGCTCGGAACCTCAAGATCGAAATGGACCCGTGGTCCGACACATCAGAGTGCTATGGCGATGAAGACGTATAGCCACCGGGCTTGCTCAGCCACGAATGCCTCCGAAACATGACACTGTCTGTTGTGATAGCACGATGACATCACCGGCCGACCGGCCAGCCTCGCCGCGGGCCCGGACGAGCACGGCAGGCGGCGATCTATCGGGCCGGGGCCCTCGGTCGCGCTCCATCGATTCCCACCGATGCAGTCAGCCTCGAGCGACGCGCCAGGAAGGCGATGTCTCGCATCGCTTGGGCTTACGTTGCCGGTGGCGCAGGAGAAGGCCGCACTATGCGGCACAACCGCGAGGCCTTCGAGCGATGGCGGATTGTGCCACGCATGCTGCATGGAATCACCGAGCGCGACCTCAGCACTTCGATCGTCGGCACCCAGATGTCATCACCGATACTTCTGGCACCCATCGGCGCGGCGTCGGTCGTGACACCAGACAGCGACGTGATCATTGCCCGAGGTGCCGCAGCGGCCGGTACGCCGTACGTGATCTCCAGCCAGGGATGCAATCCCATGGAGGAGACGGCTGCCGCGATGGGCTCGACGCCGTTCTGGTATCAGCTTTACTGGTCCACCGACGAGGGGTTGGTGGATTCGATGATCAGCCGTGCGGAGAGCTGCGGCGCGGGGGCGCTCGTGATCACGCTGGATACCACGATCTTGGGTTGGCGGCCGCAGGACCTCAACCTCGGCTCATTGCCCTTTACGCGCGGGCATGGGATCGCCCAATACACCTCTGATCCACGCTTCAACAAGATCATTCATGATCGAGCTGACGTGGCTACGGATCGCCCCAAGACCCGACCCAGTCTGGGCGCGGTGCGCACGCTGGTGTCCATGTCGAAACAGCATCCAGGGCCATTCGGCATGAATTTGCGATCTTCAGAACCACGGGCAGCGGTTGAGGCGTTTCTCGATATCTACTCCAACCCGGGACTGTCCTGGGATCATCCTGGCGACCCTTCGGCATCGCACGTCCTTGCCGATCGTGCTCAAAGGGATCCTTCATCCCGATGACGCGCGCAAGGCGATAGAGCTTGGTGTCGACGCGATCATCGTGTCCAATCACCGGCGGTAGGCAGGTCGACAACGCGCTCGCCTCTCTCGATGCGGCTGGTCACTATCCGGCGAAGCGTGTCGGACCGCAGCCGACGATCTTGCTGGACAGCGGAATTAGATCTGGCACCGATGTGCTGATCGGGCTGGCGCTCGGCGCCGTAATGCCTCGCCTGCTCGGCCGGCCGTACATCTACGGGTTGGCGCTAGACGGTGAGGATGGCGTACGCCAGGTCATCGAGAACATCGTTGCCGAGCTCGATGTGACCATGGGCGCTGGTCGGCGCTGGGACAGCGCCGGACCTGTCCCCCGACCACCTCACTCCGTCTCGCGTGGACCATCTACGTGGTAGCGCAGGTGTGTCGACGTTGGGCCCGTCGATCACCCGAGTCCGGGACAGCTGCCAGCCATGATCAAAACGGTCGAAGAGCCTCGACTCCGTCTCCAACCAGGATCGGCAACAACGTGCAGCTGCACGCTCATCGACCAGCCCAGCCGCCAGGGCTTGTCGCGCGACGTCGGCACCGCCTCCGATGGTCGCGTAGCGATCGCCCGAGGCCCGCTTACGCGGCCTCGACGGCCGCCGCAACTCCTCAGTAATGAAGATGAATCTCGACCGTACGGCCCGGCACCGGAGCAGGCGGGTGATGGGTGATGACGAAGTGTGGCACTGGCGTATCGGCGTATCGTCCCAGCCCTCGGCGTCCTCGCCGGTGCCAAACGCACCGCGTCCGATGACGATGGCCCCGGTGGTCTCCACGAGTTCAGTGATCACCGGGCGGCTCACTTCCGACGGGTTGAAGTACCAGTCGTACAGTCCGACATCGGCGCCGTCGGGTCCGCCGACGTATCCGTCGAGCGAAATCGCCATATCCAACAGGACCTTGGCCATCCTCAGCACTCCTTTCAACTGGATCTCGCGATGAGACCAGTGATGACCTCGGAATTCATCGCACGAATGTGAAGAGCTGCTGACCGGTGATCAACGGTTGCGGCCGGCCGTCGTAAGCGTGCTGAGCCGAGCGCGCCCGCTCCTCCTCGCCCGAATCAAAATCACGGTAGTCAAGCTCGACAGAAACCGGCTGCTGGCAGCAGCTCACGAACCAAGCTGTTCGCGTCGTCAGCGCTGGTGGCGCGTGACCACAACAGCAGTCAGCGCCATGTCGGCAGAGCTGGAGAGCGCCGTCATGATCGTACGCCGGCACATCGTCGTCGCTGATGTTGCCAAGGATGCCGATCATGATCACCAGGTCTGCCGGAACCGCGCCCGCGTACGCAGTGGAGTTTCCGCGTCGACGGTGCGCACGGTGACGTTCGCCAAGCCTGACGCGGCGGCGAACTCCCGCGCTCGCTGCGCACAAGACCTGGGTGCAGCTCGCAGCAGCGTCGTCTGGATCCGCGTGGAGTCGTCGCGTTCGGCCAATACCTGCAATACGTCCCGGCCATCGCCCGCGCACAAGCTCAGCACTGTGCCCTGCCCATCCATCTGGTCCAGCGCGGAGCGGATGTAGAGCCTGTACTTCGTGGAGCCGCCAGGAGAGATCGGAGGAGGGGTCGTCGTACGCCTCGTGCCACTTCAGGTAGTCGCGCATGCCATCAGCATTGACGATGGAGAGCCGTGGGCCCGATCAGGCCTCGATGTCGAAGACGGTCCAGGAGAGCGGCGGCAGGTTGGCTGTCAATCGGCCGTCGGCTGAAAGTGTGTGCATCGAACGGCTCGAGGAGTCACCGCATCGTGCGAGACGCCATTGCTGCTGTGGCGGTCCTGGCCGGCTGCGCGTGCAAGGTGTGGGAAGCCCGTACGCGCTTCGCTCGAACCCCGCGCACGTCGACCGAAAGCGAAGCCGGCTTCGGTCAGGCTCCGATTGGCGACAAACAGTCCAGTTCTGCCGGTCTCGTCGTCATATGTGGCGCTTGCGTCCACCAGCGGTACGTCGGCGGTAGCTGAGCCGAGTCGTAACGATCGGCATGAGCGATCACCTGGAGAATCTGGCCACGGGCCAGGCGGCGCATCTGTTCGAACGGGTAGGCGATCGTCTGCTTCAGGCGTCGCCGCCTGGCTCGGAGCGGCAGCAGTCCGATGACATTGATCAGCTGAGCCTGGCAGGCCACAGGTGACTCGGTCGCCGTGCCGAAGCAGTGAGTTGAGCAGAGTGCCGACTACGACAGCATCGGTGATGGTGTAGTCGTCCTCGATGATGCGCGGGTGGGGCAGCCACGGCGGGTCCTTGGTCTGGGCGCGGTCGCTGGAGAAGCGGCTGGCGTACACAGACATTCCACTCGTCGAAGCTGAGGGTTGAGGCGCTTCCGACTCTTGATCTTGGCACCGACCGCATCGCTGGTCGCGATGACCGCCTCGATGAAGTTGTCCAGGTCCATAGCCGACGCCAGGAAGCTCCAGCGGATCACCGTCGAGCTCCTCGTAGTAGCTGTGCAGCGGCGATACGTAGTCCACCGTCTCGTAGCACTGCTCGAGGACTGTCGACTCCCAGGATCCAAAGGTTGGCATGCGCGAGTTGGACGAGCCGCAGGCGACGAGTTCGACTCCGCTGTCGATGAGGCGCATCGCCTTGCCGGTTTCATTGGCAAGTCGGCCGTACTCGTACGCGGTCTTCTGTCCTACTTGCCACGGGCCGTCGTAACCTCGTTGCCAGAGGCACCACAGTTTGATGTTGAAAGGGTCCTGGGCGCCGTTGGCGATGCGCCGGTCGGACCAATAGGTGCCGCCGGGATGGTTGGTGTACTCCGAGCAGGTCGCAGGCCTCCTGCAGCCCGCGCGTGCCGAGGTTGACACAGCCAGCATGATCTCGGTGCCGACTCGGTCAGCCCAGCCGGCGAACTCATGCAGTCCGAACTGATTGGTCTCGATCGAGTGCCAGGCCAGATCCAGTCGCGTGGGCCGCTCGAGTCTTGGTCCGATGCCATCCTCCCAGCGGTAGCTGGAGACAAAGTTGCCGCCGGGATGGCGCGACGACTGTTGGTCCGATATCGCGAGTCAACGCGAGCACGTCCGTCCCGAAGGCCGCTGTCGTCGGCGCGAGGATGCGCAGGCTCGTACGAAGCCGGTGCCACGCAGCGCCCCATGTGCTCGACGAATGTGCCGAAGAGGCGCCGCGGCACCGGAGCGATGGCGTACGCGGCATCGAGGACGAGTGAGGCGCTGGACATGATCAGCGATTTACACCATTCGGCAGACCGCCAGTTGGCAGCGGGCGGTGTAGAAAAAGAGTAGAAGGGACTGGCCATGAAGCTGCGCTGGATCGACTCCACAGGAGCAACTGAGCGTGACCTCGCTGAACTGCCAGCCCTCGGGCGCGCACCGACAGATTCACTTGGCTCGACATTCCTGACTGGAGTGAAAGGGCCCAGGCGATCCTGACGGATGAGTTCCACTTTCACTCGATGGCGATTGCCAAGAGCAGGGACCGCAACCCGTGCGCCTCGACTCCATGTGTATCGGACCATGTGTTCACTGTCGTGCATGCGCCCGAGATCGGCGCAGGCGGCCATGTGCACACACCTCGAGCTGGACCAGTTCGTTGGCGAGAACTTCCTCGTCACCGTACACGGACCCATCAGCCCAAAGGTGCCGCTCAGAGGCAGCCCTGCGCGAGACGGCAGCGCCGCCGCCGCTCGGATGGAGAGCGGCAGGCTGCACCTGCGTCACCGTTCCGGACTTGGCCTGCGTGATCGTCTCGACTCGCCCGCAGGGGAGCTGACAGCGGTGGCCGAAATCGCGCGTGAGGTCGGGCCTGATGAGGCGGCGGGTGATGGCTGAGGCGGACGAGATCCGCGAAGTTTCTGGCTAGCTTTCTCGGCTCGGCGCTGAACTGCTGGCGATCAAGACCATGGCCACGGGGGCAGCGAGATCTATCGACGGGCAATCAAGCTGACGAAAGTTTGCCTCCGCCGAGGCGCTGGAGTTGACGATGGATGTGCCGATCAGCGGTACGAGACGATCGCCCATATTGCCGACTCGCGGCGGCTGTTCCTGATGGGCGTCACTGGAGTTACTACCGGGCACGCACCGACACGAAAACTGACGATTGCCGCCGAGCACCTCGCCGTGATTGCGGCGATCCCGCGCTGCCGATCACGTCGTTGTCCGTCAGTGCTTGGCATGAGCTGTGATCGTCAACGGTTCCACATTGGGTGAGCGCTGGCCATTTTTGTTGTTGATCATGCTGATCATGTACGCTGCTCCTGCTGCGTTGGACGCGAAACAGGAGCTGGTGGTGATCGGCCGACGGCGCCTTCAGCCCCTGTTGCTAGGTCGAGACTGGACGAGAAGTCCGACCAGTAGCTCGACAACAAGATGGGGATGGTGGCCGCCAACCAGGCCGGCCTCGCGGCACGTTAACCGCACGTTGCCGAGCAGGAGCGAGATCGGACTGAGCGGCGCTAAGTCCACGGCTGGCGACATCCCGCTCGCCGACGATCGCCAGCGCTGGCGCGCCGCGTGGGGCGAGCGAGCTGACGTCCACCGGGCGTACCTGATCGAGCAGTGCTGCGACGTCAGCCAGCCGTCCGCCGAGTTGCTGAATGAGCGCGGCCCGGCAGAAGGCTGACGACGCCGTGGAAGAGCGACCGGATAGCAACGGCTTCGCGCGAGCGTGGTGCTGAGTATCAGACCCGCCACCCGGTCGCCATGAGTGGCGGCGAGCTGCAGGGCGACGCGCGCCTCCCCACAGCCGCGTCAACGAGGAGCACGACCTGATGAGAGTGAGCATCCGGCAGCGCGTCGAGCACCGCAGGCTGGTTCTTCCGAGATCACCGGTGTGCTGCCGCGAACACCGATGTCGAGGCATCAGCGCCTGGGCTACCTCGCTCGCCGCAGCTCGCAGCTCCGCCGTCTGAGCCTCAGTGTCGCCCAGCGCGAGGCAGCAGCACGACCGACGTGATCGATCTCCGTGCTCACCAGGCAATAGTGTCGTGTCTCCCAAGTTCCTTTGCGTTTGGCGTCGTTTAGGCGCGTGCATCGCAAGGCAGACGAGGAGGATGCCGGGTCGTAGGTCGACCGAGAGAGAACCCGCGAGGCGAGTGCGTGGCGTGGCGCCAAACGCTGGGACTTGGGGCGCGACACCGGTCAGAATTGTCGACGGGACACTCGCCGGATACCTCCGCGAGGGAGGAAGCGAACGCTACGCGGCGCCCTGCTTTGCGACTATCCCGCAGTCACAAGATCAAGGACCTGGTGACGACAGCGCCGGTGACTCTCTCGCGTCATCGAACGCTTCATCGCTGGCGAGACATCCGATCGAGGTCGTGGCGGTTAGCTCGCCGGCTGATCGGTTCAGGGCTCCTCGCCGCGATCGACTACCTCGGCGAGAGACACGACCGAGCGTGGCCGAGGCCGACACCGTGGTGGTCGCCTATCTTGACCTGCTCACCAAGCTCCGGGAGTCGGGTGCTGAGCTCCTCTGCCGAGGTGTCGATCAAGGTCAGCGCATTAGGCCTACACCTGCGTGACGGCCCGCAACTCGCGTTGCAGAATGCCGAGCTGATCTGTCACGCGCGGCGCCGGATGGCCGATACAGCGGTGACCCTCGATGTGGAAGATCACACGACGACGGACTCGACTCTGGAGATCTTGCGTAACGCTGCGCAGGAGGTACCCTGCGACTGGCGCTGTGCTGCAGGCATATTTGTACCGCACCGACCGAGGCGACTGCCGGGACCTCGCAGATGGCAGGATCGAGGGGTTCGGCTCTGCGAGGCGCGTACGCGGAGCCTGAGAGCGTAGCTTTTCAAGATCGGCAGGAGATCGACAAGTCACTACGTACGCTGCATGAAGATCTTGATGGCGGGCAGCGGTTTCCCCATGTTGGCCACCTTCATGAACCCGACCTTGGTCGACATCGGACCTCAAGCTCGCCACGACCAGCAATAATGTGACCCGGAACAAAGCGGTACG
>ERZ1370068.2431-contig-1584_pt1 | contig 44688 bp, 67 predicted proteins | sample MGYA00561227_ERZ1370068 | MGnify/ENA primary metagenome ERZ1370068 (study PRJEB38410, sample SAMEA6850437) | metagenome | study: Metagenomic assessment of the ecological functions of the soil: analysis of the soil microbiota associated with the...
GGTAGCGCTGATTCAGTTACGTATTGCTCGCCACGCGGCCATCGCGCGCGCTGGTATGCTAGATGACCATGAACGCATCCGCGATCTCCGACAACGGCGACGCGAATTCGCTGCCGGCGCGCCGGGTCGAAGGCACGATCGAGCGCATCGTCACCGCCATCCCCGCGCCGAAAACGCACCCGGTGCCGCATCCCGATCGCGAAGCGTACGCAATTGCGCACCGCGCGGCGCAAGCGGGCCGCCGTTCTTTCCGGATCGCTGGCGCTGCCGCCGGGCCGCTCGGAATGCTTACCGTGCTGCCGGACCTGTATCTGATCTGGCATACGCAACGCCAGATGGTCGCCGATATCTTCGAGCTCTACGGCCACACGCCTGAGCTCACGCGCACGCACATGCTCTATTGCCTGTTTCGGCATGCCGCAAGCCAGAGTGCTGCGCGATGTGGCCGTGCGCGCCGGCGAGCGCGTCATCGTGCGGCAACTCTCGGGCGGCGCGCTGGGCGGACGCTCAACCACATCGGACTCAGCATCACGCAGCGAATCGCCGGTGCGTCGGCGAGCCGCTGGGTGCCCGATCGTCGGCGCGGCTGGCTGTCGGCGGATACGCCTATTGGGACACGATCCAGGTCGCCAAGACGGCGCGGCGGCTGTTGGCAAACCGTCGATTCGGCGGCGCTCGGATTGGCGCGGTTAGTCCCATGTGCGGCCGCTACGAACTGCACACGCATCCCGCCGCGCTCGCGCTTGCCTTCGGCTCGGCCGCGCCACCCGATCTCACGCCGCGCTACAGACATCGCGCCGACGCAACAGGTGCCGATCGTGCGGCGAGAATGCTGCCGGTGCGCGTGAATTGGTCCAGGTGCGGTGGGGACTCGTTCCGCGCTGGGCGAAGGATCCGTCGATCGGCGCCAAGCTCATCAATGCGCGCGCCGAGAACGGCCGCGACGAGAAGCCGTTCAGCAACGCTTTTCAGTCGCCATCGATGCCTGCTCCCTGCCGATGGATTCTACGAATGGAAGAGGACGCGCGGGCGGCAAGCAGCCGGTCCGCGTCGCGATGAAGGACGGCGAGCCCCTCGCCTGTCGCCGGCCATCTGACGAGCGTGCTGGCTGTGCGCCGGATGGCGACCGTGCTCGACAGCGTGCACGATCGTGACGACGACGGGCGAACGCGCTGCTCAGCCGGCGATGCACGACCGGATGCCGGTGATCGTGGCGCCGCCAGGACTACACGCGCTGGCTCGACCCCGCCGCCAATGAAGTGACGGACCTGCTGGCGCCCTACCCGGCGCAGGCGATGACCTGGTATCCGATTTCGACTGCGCGTCAATAGCCGTGCGCAACGACGACGCGACGTTGATCCAGCGCGTCGCAGAAACGCCGCCGCCCGCAACGCAGGACGATGCGGTGGCCGACGACACGGCGCGACCGAAGAAACCCGTGCAATCGTCTCTGTTGTGACCGTCGACCAATTGAATCGGATGGATTGCATCCGTTGCGTCGCGAACCTCGGGATCTACGAGCATTCGCCGTGGATCGCCGAAGCGGTGTGGCGCGAGCGTCCTTTCGCCTCCCGCCGACGCGCTCAGCGCCGCGATGGCGCGCGTAGTCGCGAGCTGGTGTGGATCGACAGCTCACGCTGATTCGCGAGCATCCGGGCTCGCCGGCCGCGCGATGGCGCGCGCGCAACTGACGGCGGACTCGGCGAGGCGAACAAAGCGGCGCGGGGCTCACGCAATGCGCGCCTGCGGAGTTCGCGGAACTTTGCCGCGCTGAACGCGCGCTACCGCGAAAATTCGGGTTTCCGTTCGTGCTGGCGGTCAAAGGCTACGACCGGACCGGAATTATCGCGGAGCTCACCCGTCGTCTCGACAATGACGTTGCGACCGAATTCGCCGGAAAGCCTGCGCCAGATCGACAAGATTGCGAGCCCTGCGGCTCATGGCACTCGTGACCGATTGAACCCGCGCGTGGCGGTGGGGCAGATGCAAACCGCTCGCTAGCGGCCGAAGAGCTTTCCCAACGCCTTGCCGAGACCGTCGGCAGGGTGCTGCGGTGCCGTCTGGCGCGCAGAAGGTTTCTCCGCACGTGGATTACTCTGCCGGACGCGCGCCCGAGCGATCGCGCGAACATCGCCGCCACCGGTCGCCTGCTGAAGAAGCGCGACGTGCCGACGATGCTCAAGCCGCTCGTGCCGATCGCGGCGCCGATCTTTGGCGAGCGCCATGGCGCCCGCGACGGCATCGATCGACACGCCCGGATGTGCGAACGGCCCGCTGAAGCGCACGAGATCCGAAGATTGCGGGATGTCGAGCGGAATCCCTTCCTTGATTCGCGTGCGCAGCGCGAGGGTCCGCGTTTCTGTCTTGAAATCGATCGTGCCGCTGGCCGATACGCGCAGCTTCTGCGTCTCGAAGGCAATCGACCGATCGATCTGCGCGATACCGCCGGAGAGCGGCAGGCGAATCACCGCGCGAGCTCCGTGGAAGGGATCGCGCTCGCGGAACGGATTGACCGCCTGCACGAGCCGGTCGAGCGCGTTGTCGAGAGTCGAGCTTGGTGTTGACGAGCGTCGTCTGCCCGACCGTCGCGACCACGATGCATCGGCTCGCCGCCCATGCATGCGGCGACGCCACGCGCGGCGACGTCGATGGCGAAGCGTCGTCCTGCCGCCCGAATTTCGCGCCGAGTGCCGGCGGCTTCGAGAATCAGAGCGAGCGACAGATTCTCTCCGTCCAGTTTCAACGTCAACGCTGGTGGCGTGTGCTTGCGTCGAGCGAAAGGTGCCCGTTGAGCGTTCCCGTCGAGAGAGCCGGGAGCGAATTTCCGCGACGTCGAGCTTGCCCTCGCGCAAGGCCAACGCTGCGCTCACGTCGGTCAGCTTGACCCCCTTGTCCAGCGCGAGACCGGCAATCGACACGCGGCCTTCGGCATCGATGTTCTGCAGTGCATCGAGCGACCACGTCGTATCACTGAAAATCATCCGCGACGGCGCAGGTTTGGCCGCGGCAGTCGCACCACCCGAGAGAAGCGACGGGAATCGGCAGATCGGAGAGCGCAATTGCCGGACGCCAAGTTGAAAGCGCGTAGGTCCGGCGCCCGCCTTTGCGGTCACGGTCGCCTGTCCCTTCGCCGCGAACGCGCCGAGCGTGAAGTCGATGTCGTCCAGCTTGACCACGTCGCCTTCCATGCCGAAGCCGGGTCGAGACTTCGCCGACTTTCCGCCGATCTCCCCCTTCGCCGCGACCGGATACGGCCAGCGGCCCGCGCGAGAGGCATCGACCGGTCCGAGATTGCCGGGGCGAGTGACACGGCAACATCGTTGACCTTGCCGCGAAATTCCGCATCGACCGGCGCATCGCCACCGGGCGGTAGGCGCGTGAGAGCCGCTCGATCGTTCACGCGCGTCGCCCGTCGGTCAACCCATCCTGATAGGTCAGCGCGCCGTTGCCGACCGAGGAGGCCTGGCGATGCCAGTGGCCGGCGCCGGCAGGCGCGCTGCTGCGCGCGCGCCCGCAGGCGCTGGCGACACGGGCGTGGTAGCCGGCGTCGAGGCCGAAATCCCAGCTGGCAGCTGCGTCCTCGCGCATCGGTCTCTGAGCGTCGGATGACGAGGTTCGAAGAGCGCGAGCGCCGACCACTTCTGAAACGCTTGCGACATCGAACGGCAACAACTTGCGACTCGAACACTCGACGCTGGGAGTGCACCAGTTGTCCGGGCGGCGCTTTTCCTCCACGGCGCGGCTAAGCCGAGCGACACTGCCGGGAGACGACGATCACAGGCTTCTGAGACGACACCTTTGAGATCGATCGGACCGTTGACCGCAAGGTCGTCGCGTCCGGTCGCAGCCTGCTGATGCGCGCGCCTGTGCAGGCGCCACGAGCGAGAGAAGAGAAGCGCGGATCCGAACGTCGCGAACCGGCGATGGCGACCGCGAGCGGTTCGGATGCGCGCGGCTCCAGTCCCGCCGCAATGCAATACCGAGAACGACGAGCGGCAGCGTACGCATCTCCGCCATTGTCGGGTATGACAGCAGGCGAGCAACAGCAGAGACTGCGCACCGTTTCGCCCCTCTCTCCCACGGCGGAGAGAGGGTCAGCAGGTGCGAGGGAGCGGCAAGACTCCGCTCAGCGCAGCGACGCGTTCAATGCTGGCGAGCGCCTCAGCGGCCGGGAATGAGCTCGGCGTCGGAGGAGCGGGTGAGGGGGCATCGACGTCCCAGAAGCGCGTTCGTGCACGTCGGCGCGTCCGGCCGAACATACAGCAATCCGGTGACGACTCCGCCTTGCGCGCGGTCGGGTTCGGTGATGAACGCACATTCTGCGGCGACCTTGTCCGATCGGATCGCAATCGTCGTGTCGAGCCTGTGAAGCCGGCAACCTGCCACCGGTCGAACAGCTCGACATCTCGCGCATCGCCGCTGCTGGCGGGCAGTCCGCGGTGATCGCCTCACGCGGACGGCCATTGCAATCGAGGCGACGATTGACGGCGTCGTGCCATGCTCGCGCGCGTAGTCGTAGCTCTTGGTCGAGCCCGGGATGATTGTTGAACGCAACGCACAGGCGACACGACGTCGATGAACGCGGCGCCCTTGTGCAGCGACCGCGGCTGCGATCAGCGGCACGAGCTGCTCCTTGTCGCCGGAAAAGCCCCGGGCGACGAACGTCGCGCCCATCTGCAGCGCGAGCATCACCATGTCGATCGGCTCGTCGCTGTTGACCGCGCCGCGCTTCGCTCTTGCTGCCCTTGTCCGCCGTCGCCGAGAACTGGCCCTTGGTGAGGCCGTACACGCCGTTGTTCTCGACGATGTAGACCATGTTGACGCCGCGGCGAAGCACGTGCGCGAACTGGCCGATGCCGATCGACGCCGAATCGCCGTCGCCGGATACGCCGAGGTAGATCAGGTCGCGGTTCGCGAGCATTGGCGCCGGTCAGCACCGATGGCATCCGGCCATGGACGCTGTTGAAGCCGTGCGAGTTGCCGAGGAAATACGTCGGCGTCTTCGACGAGCAGCCGATCCCCGACAGCTTGGCGACGCGATGCGGCGCGATGTCGAGCTCGAAGAACGCCTGGACGATCGCCGCCGAAATCGAGTCGTGGCCGCAGCCGGCGCACAGCGTCGAGATTGCGCCTTCGTAATCGCGGCGCGTGTAGCCCGAGCGTGTTGCGCGGCAGATCGGGGTGGTGAAGCTTCGGCTTGGCGAGATACGTCATGCGATCATCCTAGCGCTATCCGTCCTCAGGACGCGACTTTGCGCATCGGCTTCACGTTGAAGACCGCGGCCTTCTCGGCGATCTCTCGCGGTGATGAAACGCGCGGTGATCGGCGTGCCGTCGTAGTGCAGCACCGAGATCAGCTTCGTCCGGATCGATGCCGCACTCGTTGACAAGCATCATCCTGAGCTGCGCGTCGCGGTTCTGCTCGACGACGAACACCTTGCTCGTGCGCGGCGATGAACTCGGTGATCGCGTCGGCGAACGGAAACGCGCGGAGCGCGCATCCGGTCGAGATGGATGCCGTCGGCGGTCGAGCGCCGCAAGCGACTCGGCCATCGCCGCGCCCGTCGAGCCGAACCAGATCACGCCGGCGCGCGTGGGCTGCGCCGCGCGCATCGATGACCGGCGCCGGGCACGAGCTCCTTCGCGGTCTCGAATTTGCGCAGCAGGCGCTGCATGTTGTCGACGTACGCCGGGCCCTCTTCCGGTGTAGCGCGCGTAGCGGTCCTTGGTCGTGCCGCGCGTGAAGAACGATGCCCTTCGTCGGATGCGTGCCCGGATACGTTCGATACGGAATGCCATCGCCGTCGACATCGAGATAGCGGCCGAACTCGCGGCCGGCGTCGAGATCTGCGCGCGTCATCACCTTGCCGCGATCGAGCCGGCGGCTGTCGTCCCACGCGAGCGGCGCGGTCAGCCAGTCCTGCATGCCGATGTCGAGGTCCGAGCAGCACGAACGATCGGCGTCTGCAGCCGGTCGGCGAGATCGAACGCGTCAGCGCGCCGAACGTCGAAGCACTCGGTCGGGTCCTCCGGCAGCAGCAGCACGTGCTTGGTGTCGCCGTGCGACGCGTATGCGCACGAGACAGGAGGTCCGCTTGCTGCGTCCGCGTCGGCATGCCCGGTCGACGGGCTGCCGCGCTGGACGTCGAACAGCACCGCCGGAATCTCCGCGAAATACGCGAGCCCGAGGAATTCCTGCATCAGCGAAATGCCCGGGCCCGACGTCGCCGTGAACGCGCGCGCGCCGTTCCACGCGGCGCCGATGACGATGCCGATCGACGCGAGCTCGTCCTCGGCCTGCATGATCGCGTAGCGCTGCTGCCCGTGGCCGTGTCGGCGCGGATACTTGCGGCAATGCTTCGCGAACGCCTCGGCGAGCGACGACGACGGCGTGATCGGATACCACGCGCAGACCGTCGCGCCGCCGTAGACGCACGCCCAGCGCCGCCGCGCTGTTGCCGTCGATGAAGATGCGGTCGCCGACCTGCGTCGCGCGCGCGCGACGCGAATCGGCAGCGGGCACTCGAAGTTCGCGAGCGCGTAGTCGCGTCCCAGCGTGCAGCGCCTTGCGAGTTCGATTCGAGCAGCGCTTCCTTGCCGCTGTACTGCTCGGCGAAGAGCCTCTCGATCTCGGCCGGATCGATGTCGAGCAGCGCCGACAGCGCGCCCAGGTAAATGATGTTCTTGAACAGCTGGCGCTGCCGCGGGTCGCTGTAGTTCGGCGTTGCAGATCGCCGTCAGCGGCATGCCGATCGCGGTGACGTCGTCGCGGAACTTCGACGGCGGCAGCGGCTTGCGTCGAGTCGTAGAACAGGTACGCCGCCGGCTTCGATCTCGGCGACGTCCTTGTCCCAGGTCTGCGGATTCATCGCGACCATCAGGTCGACGCCGCCGCGGCGCCCGCGCCAGCCGGCCTCGACGACGCGCACCTCGTACCACGTCGGCAGGCCCTGGATGTTCGACGGGAAGATGTTGCGCGCCGCCACCGGCACGCCCATCCGCAGGATCGCCTCGCGCGAAGAGGCCGTTCGCCGACGCCGAGCCCGAGCCGTTGACGTTGGCGAACTTGACGACGAAATCGTTGATGCGCAGCGGCGACTTCGCTCATGTCTCACTCCGCCGCCACCGGCCGCGCACCAGCGCCGGTCGCCGGTAGTCCGCGGCGGTGGGCTTGCGCGCGGCAGCGGTCGTCGGCGTGCGCCATGTCGAGCAGGAATTTCTGCATGTCCCACGCGCCGGTCGGGCAGCGCTCGGCGCACAGCCCGCAGTGCAGGCAGACGTCCTCGTCCTTGACCATGATGCGGCCGGTCTTCAGCGGGTCCCGACACGTAGAGGTCCTGCGTCGCGTTCATCGCCGGCGCCATGCAGCCGCGTGCCGCAGGTCCGGCTTCCGTCGCCGTTGGCGGTGAACGTGATGCAGTCCATCGGGCAGATGTCGACGCAGGCGTCGCACTCGATGCACAGCTTGTCCGCGAACACCGTCTGCACGTCGCAGTTGAGGCAGCGCTGCGCCTCGGCGAACGCGAGCTTCGGGTCGAAGCCCAGCTCGACCTCGATCTTGATGCTCTTCAGCGCGATCACCGTGTCCTTCAGCGGCACGCGGTAGCGCGTGTCGCCGTGGATGTCGCGTTGTCGTAGCTCCACTCGTGGATGCCCATCTTCTGCGACACGAGCGTTCACGTGCGGCGGCGGCCGCTTCGCCAGTCGGCTCGCCGCGGCACATGGAGGTCGATCGAGATCGCCGCGTCGTGGCCGTGCGCGACGGCCCAGATGATGTTCTTCGGCCCGAACGCCGCATCGCCGCCGAAGAACACGCCGGGTCGCGTCGACGCCATCGTCGTGCCGTGTCGACGACCGGCATGCCCCGACTCGTCGAAGTCGATGCCCGAGATCGCGCTCGATCCACGGGAACGCATTTTCCTGGCCGATCGCGACCAGCACGTCGTCGCAGGGAAGTGAACATCGCGGCTCGCCGGTCGGAACGAGCTTGCGCCGGCCCTTCGCGTCGCTTGCGCGGCGACCTTCTCGAACATCACGCCGGTCAGCTTGCCGCCGTCGTGCGTGAACGCCTTGGGCACGAGGTAGTTGTGGATCGGGATGCCCTCGTGCATCGCGTCTTCCTTCTCCCACGGCGACGCCTTCATCTCGTCGAAGCCCGAGCGCACGACGACCTGCACGTCCTCGCCGCCCAGCCGCTTCGACGCTGCGGCAGCAGTCCATCGCCGTGTTGCCGCCGCCCAGGACGACGACGCGCTTGCCGATCTTCGTCGCGTGGCCGAACGACACGACTGACAGCCAGTCGATGCCGATGTGGATGTTCTTCGCCGCCTCGCGCGCGTCCCGGCAATGTCGAGGTCGCGTCCGCGCGGCGCGCCGCTGCCGATGAACACCGCGTCGAACGGCTCGCGCGAGCAGCGCCTTCAGGCTGTCGGATCCGCTGCGCCGGCCGCGAAATCGACGCCGAGGTCGAGGATGTAGCCCACTTCCTCGTCGATGACCGATTCCGGCAGCCGGAACTTCGGGATCTGCGTGCGCATCATGCCGCCGGCTCTGCGCGTCGCCGTCGAACACGACGCATTCGTAGCCGAGCGGCGCTAAGATCGCGCGCGACGGTCAGCGACGCCGGTCCGGCGCCAACGAGCGCGATGCGCTTGCCGTTGCGCTTGTCGGCGGCGTCGGCAGCCGGTCGCGGATGTCGTCCTTGTAGTCGGCGGCGACGCGCTTCAGCCGGCAGATCGCGACCGGCTCGGGCTTCGCACTTGCGCGTGCTCGGCGAGCCCTCCTCGACTCGGCCGCGACGGCACGCGGGCTCGCATGGGCGGTCGCAGGTGCGTCCGAGAATGCCCGGGAAAGACATTCGATTCCCAGTTGACGAGGTAGCGCGTCGCCGTAGCGGCCCGCCGCGATCAGGCGGATGTATTCGGGAACGGGGTGTGGGCCGGGACACGCCCACTGGCAATCGACGACTTTGTGGAAATAGTCGGGATGCGCGATATCCGTCGGATTCAAACGCGATTTCCTCATCTGTAGCGGCGCCCGGCCTCTATGGTTTGCGTCAGGATCGCGTTTTTCAGGGTCGCACATAACGCGGCTGGATCGTTACGCGTTGCCGCGCATGCTACGCCTTTCGCGCTAACCACTAGAAAGTCACATCGAGCGACAGAGGGCGCATTCGTCGGATTCGTGCAACGATGTCGCACCCAAGCAGCCGGTGTGGGGCCACACGCGCACGGAAAGGCCTACGAACGTCGACGCCCGTTCTAGAAACTGAACGATCGCTACAAGTCCCAACTGTTCCTTCGTCAGCCTGCGACATCCATGAACGCTCCCAGCAACGTGCGCCGCATTGCGCTTGACTCAGTTCGTCCCATGGCGGCGGCTGCGGCTGCAAGATCGCGCCCGGCGTGCTCGCAGCAGATCCTCGCCAAGGCGCGGTGCCGGGCTGGTGCCGCCGGAACTCGCTCGTCGGCATCGAGACCTCCGACGACGCCGCGGTCTACCGGATCAACGAGCGCCAGGCGATCGTCGCGACCACCGATTTCTTCATGCCGATCGTCGACGATCCGTTCGATTTCGGCGCGCATCGCCGCGACCAACGCGATCTCCGACGTCTACGCGATGGGCGGCACGCCGCTGTTCGCGCTCGCGCTCGTCGGCATGCCGATCGACCAGCTGCCGGTCGAGACGATCCGCCGCATCCTCGAAGGCGGCGAATCGGTCTGCGCGCAGGCGGGCATTCCGGTCGCCGGCGGCCACACGATCGATCTCGGTCGAGCCGATCTACGGGCTCGTCGCGATCGGGCTCGTCGATCCGGCGCGCATCAAGCGCAATCGCGGGCGCGCGACCGGGCGACCGCGCTCGATCCTCGGCAAGCCGCTCGGCGTCGGCATCTACAGCGCCGCGCTGAAGAAGAGGACCGCCTCGACGCGCGACCGCTATCGCGGCGATGATCGCGAGCGACGACGCAGCTCAACACGCCGGGCATCGCGCTTGGGCGCGAGCCTGGGCGTCGCACGCGCTGACCGACGTCGACCGGGCTTCGGCGCTGCTCGGGCCATCTGCTCGAAGATCTGCCGCGCGTCGGACGTCGGCGCGACGGTCGATTTCGCGCAGCATCCCAGCTATTGTCCGGATGCCCTCGAACTCGCGCGGCAGGGATTCGTCACCGGCGCGTCCGGCTCGCAATTTGCCGGTTATGACTCCGACGTAACGACCTCGACTCGTCGATCGGCGACGCCGAGCGCGCATGCTCACGGGATCCGCAGACGTCCGGCGGACTCGCTCGTCGCCTGCGCCCCGGAGCGCGCCGTAGGCGGCATACTCGCCGTTTTCAGCGGCGAAGGATTCCCGCATGCCATGGCGATCGGCGAGATCCGTCGCGGGCGCGCCGCACGTGTGGGTCCGATGAGCGATAGGGAACCAATGCCGCGATGCGGTCAGTCTGACGTAGCCTGTCATGATAACGTAAGAACTCACCGCGCCGCCGCGGCTGGCGCGGAAGGAGATTTTCACGGCTGCTAACCCGACCCCACCGCCACGAGCAAGCCACGGACGGTCCCCGCCTGCAACGTCCTGCTCGCGACCTTCGAGCATGTGCGCGCGCAAACCGAAGCGCTCGCCTACCGGCTCTGTCGCCCGAGGACGTGGCGCGCGCTGCAATCGATGCCCGACGCGAGCCCGGTCAAATGGCATCTGGCGCACACGACGTGGTTCTTCGAGACGTTCGTGCTGGCGCTCATGCTGCCCGGATACGCCGTGTACGATCGCCGCGTTCCGCGTGCTGTTCAACTCGTACTACGAAACGCGTCGGCGACAGCATCCGCGCGACCGGAGCGCGGCCTGATATCGCGGCCGGACCTGGCCACGGTCTTCGACTATCGCGCGCCACGTCGACCACGCGATGCACGAGCTCTTGACACACGACGATGCCGCACCGATTGCGGCCGCGCTGATCCGACGCTCGGCGTCAATCACGAGCAGCAGCATCAGGAGCTGATCCTCACCGACGTCAGCACCTGCTCTCGCGCAACCCGCGCCAAGCCCGCCTACCAGCGGACGCTGGCCGCTCGTCGCCGGTGCGGCGCGAGCGCGTCGCGCTGGCATCGGCTACGACGGGCGGCGCTCGCACCGGTTCGGCCACGCGGCGAAGCCGCTTTGCGTTCGACAACGAATTGCCGTCGCGCACCGCGCGTTCGTCGCGCCGTTCGAGCTTCGCGTCGCGGCCCGGTGACGCATGGCGAGTTCGCCGAGTTCATCGCCGACGGCGGATACGATCGGCCCGAGCTGTGGCTGTCGCTCGGCTGGGATGCGGTGCGACGCAGCGGCTGGCGAGCGCCGCTCTACTGGGAGCGATCGGGGCGCGACGCTGGCGGACGTTCACGCTGCACGGCATGATGGAAATCGACCCGCACGCGCCGGTATGCCACGTCAGCTATTTCGAAGCCGACGCCTATGCGCGCTGGGCCGGCGCGCAGGCTGCCTGACCGAATTCGAATGGGAGATGGCGGCGCGCGACGTGCCGCCGGCAGGCAACGGCGTCGCCAGCGGCGCGCTGCATCCGTTCGCCGGCGATGGGGCTGGCCGATGCGAGCGTGTCCGGCGCAACTCTACGGCGACGTCTGGGAATGGACGTCGTCAGTCGCTACGCGCCGTATCCCGGCTATCGGCCGCCGCGGGCGCGATCGGCGAATACAACGGCAAGTTCATGCGCAACCAATACGTGCTGCGCGGCGGCTCGTGCGCGACGCCCGCGTCGCACATCCGCGCCACGTACCGCAACTTCTTTCCGCCCGAGGCGCGCTGGCAATTCTCCGGCTTGCGGCTCGCCCGCGATTTGCGCTGATCAGGAGGCGTGGAATGGACGGCGAAATCGCGTGCCGGGTCCTGCCAGCAGCGCACGTGCGGAAGCCGGCCTCTTGCAGCATCGCGGTGAACCCGGCCGGCGTGTACTTGTACGAATTCTCGGTGTGGATGCGCTCGCCGGCCGCGAACGTGCGCGCGCCGCCCGGCATGTTGACCCGCTGTTCGCGTTTGGCCTCGAGGTGCATCTCGATTCTTCCTCGCCGCTCGTCGTAGAGCGCCACATGCGCGTAACTGCGCGGGATCGAAGTCGGTCGAGATCATCCGGTTCACGTGGCGCAGGATGTTGCGGTTGAACGCCGCGGTCACGCCGAGCGCATCGTCGTACGCGCCAGCGAGACGCGCCACGGATCCTTCCGGGTGTCGACGCCGATCAGGAGACCGCTGCCCGGTGCCGCGATGGCAATGTCGATGAATGTCAGCGAGCAGAACGATGCGCGTCGGCCGGCGAGAAGTTGCCGATCGACGGAGCCGGGGTAGAAGAACAGCGCCGGTTGATCGCCCAGAGTCGTCCTGCAGATCCAGACCGTCGCGTGAAATCGGCGACGATGCCGGTGCAATCTGAGCTCGGGAAATTCCGGCGCCATCCGGGCAAGCGGCGCGCGAGCGCCGTCGCCGGCGATGTCGACGGCGACGTAACGCGATTCGGCGCCAGAAACGGCAGCCAGCTCTGCCTTGCAGCAATCTCCGGCACCGAGATCGACGAACTGCCAGCCTGCACCGACCGACACGATGCGATTTCCTCGCGATGCAGGACGAAAATCGCCCGTTCGGTTCGCGTCGGGTAGTATTCCGGCAGCTCGCAAATCGCCCCGGAACAACGCGCAACCCTGAGCTATCGTAGAAATATTTGGGCGAAATCGATGCGGGCCGCGCCATTAATCCGGTTGAGCAAAGCGCGACGCGCTTCACCAGCGGGCGTCGCGCGTGAGTCGACTCGATACAGCGGTAGTCGGACATGGTGGATACATCTGCCGCAGTGAAAACGGGTGATGATAGTCGCGATGGCGACGCGTGCCGCGGATGTCGTCGCGTAATGCGTCCTACGCAACGCTGCCTCCAGCCTGACCGCCCGATCAGTCGCGCTGAACACCGTCGTCTTTTCACCGTCGCGGCCGCTCGCGCATGCCGGGCCGCGATGGACCGGCCGGCGCCGACTGGCGCTCGCGGGGCCGCCCGCGTCCGTGGCGTCTGGCAGTGCAGGCTGGGATTTCCCGTATCCGGCGCGTGATTCTCCGCTCGACCGACGGGCGCATGCGCCGATTGCGGGCCTGACTTCCGCCGCCCGCTGGTATTTCGATGCGCGAGACGATTGCCGTGTGCCGAATCCCGCCTGCCGACGGCCCGCTCGTTGGTACGCGGGTTCGACGTGCGTCGTCGACGGATCCGACGCGTGGCGCCGCAACGCGCGCTCGCCGAGTGCGCCGATCGACTATCCGCCGCTCCGTAGGTCGGCCGCGCTGCAGGTGATCACGCGGCGCAGCGCGGTGCGATGCCAACGGCGATCGGCGTCGGCGAACGCAGCGCGTGCCGATCGCAGCCGCGCCGAAGATTCCACTGAACCGCTCGCGCCTCGACGCACGCGCCGACGCAGTTCTTTCGCCGGCGTACGCTGTCCGCGCGCGGCACGATGCACGCCGACGGGCATTTCATCGTGCCGCGACGCTGTGGCCCGACGATTTTCGTCCTGCGCGAGGCGCCGCCGTCCGCGCGCACTGCCGCGGGCGTGCCGCCGGTGCCGCGCTGCGCGGCAGCTGGATGCGCGAGGAACCCGATGCGGCGGCGCGCAGAGCCCGCTTCGCCGCGTTCGACGCTGTGGCGCGCCGGCGGACCGCGTCCGATTGGCGCTGACAGCGCCGGTGCTCGCCTTCATGCGTCAACGGCGCGCAAGGCGACGACGACGAGGCGCACGGCGGCCATTTCGCGATCGTCACCGGACGCGTCGCGCGACGACGGCGCGATCGGCGACTGGCTCGCCAACAACTTCTACACGCTCGACGCCGAGAGCGAGAAAGGCATCATCGCCGCGCCGGTGCCGCTCGACAACTATCTCGGCCGACCTGAACAGCGGCCAAGCGTGGTATCGGCCGTCGCTACATGCGTCGTCGCGGTGCTTGCGCGACGAACGCGTCGCGGCGCTCGTGCAATCGGCGCTCGAGCCGCGTCTACAACCAGTTCTACCGCCACCAGCTCGTCTACTACCACCCGACGACGAACTGCACGAGCATCAGCGTCGACACGTTGCGTGCGCTGGGCTGGACGATTCCCGTGCGCGGACCGTCGAGCCGCGTACTGGCGTGGGCCGGGTTTCCCTTCATCGCGGCTAAGTGAGCGGTCGATCGACAAGGCCAAGCTCGCGTTCGACTATCTCGCACACCGATCAGACGCGGCTCATGCCGGCCGCGGCAGCTGGAGGAAATGTTTGCGAGCCTGCTCTGCATTGGGCGTCAATGCAGACGCGAATGCGTTTGCCGGTGGACCTCCTTGCGCAGATGCTCGCGCAAGGATCTCGAGGCGCTGCATTCCTTCCGCATACCCCAGATTTCCCGTCGAGTCGTGCGTGGGGCGGCGCGCCGGCAGTGGACGACATGGAATACTGACACGGTGCCGAGCGACCCCGCAGTCAGGCGCAGATCGTCCCGGTCCCGCCGCGCCCGTTTCCGACCGTTTGCGCGATCCCGACCTGCTGCCCACGAAGCGCCGGTTCCCGACATCGCGACGATCGTTTGGGGCATCGCGTCGCTGGTGGGGATTCCGTGGCTTTCGCGGCGGCTCGTGCGCTGGCTCCGGCAAAACGCGCGTGACGTTGCGCCAGCGTCGACACGCATCCGGTATCGCCGCGCTGATAGGCATACAACGCCAGCGCACCGCAAACCACGAACGTCCACAGCGACGTGTTGCGCGACGAATCGACCTGCGAACACGAACGTGAGAGCGCGGCGCGATCGCCTTCGGCGATGAATTGCGGCTGCGCGAGCCGGCCGAGCAGCAGCGCCGTAGCCTCGTTGGCCAGAACAGCTCGGCCGGAACGGTGCCGCGCACGATCGTCATCACGCCGTTGCTCCATCCGTACAGAATCGCGAACGCCAGAGCGACGACGATCCATACGCCGTGCACTTGCGAAAGCACGATGAGCGCGGCGGCGAGCAGCGAAAAGGCGAGTGTGCCGACCGCGAGTGCGCGCACGTGGCGCGGTGAATGCGAACCCATGATTCGGCCGGCGACCTGCATCGGGCCGATCAGCGACCCGACCAGCACGGACGTCGCGCGCCGCGAGACCGAGGCCGTCAAGAGCACTGATCAAGTGCGCTGACAGCGCCGGAGCTGATGAACGTGGCCAGCGCAAGCGCCAGCGGCAAGCCAGCGAAACGTGGCGCCGACACGGCTCGGCCGTCGACCCGGTGATGACCTCGGGCGCTGAGGCGGCGCGCGAACGGCAGAACGCGGAACGAACATCCAGTGGAGCGGCAGGCAGATGACCGCGTGCAGAGCCGCGTAGATGCCGAATGCGACGCCCGCCATCCCACGGTGTCGAGCAGGAATTGCGACAGTAGCCAAACACTGTGCTCGCGAAACCCGCCGAACAGCGTCAGCGCCGTCGACGGCGCGGCGATACGACCCGCCGGCAATCCGATGCAGCGTCGCAAAGCCGGATCAGGCCAAACACGCGCGGCCATCACGACGCTCGGCCGCGAGCCAGCCCGCGAACAGGACGGCAGGGAGGGTTCGGCGAGCGCCAGTCGTCGGCGCATGCGAGCGCGCCCAACAGCGAGCTGCCGGCGAGCACGCCACGTCCCTCCGTACGCGTCGATGCCGCCGCGCCGATCCACGGTGACACGATGCCGGAGGCGAACAACCGCAGGTGAAACTGCCGAACAGAATGAACGTCGCTCGTCCGAAGCGCGTCCGCAGCAGGCGCCCAGCACGCGCGGATGGCGTAGAAGAGCGTCCCCACGAAATGATCTGAGCGAGCCTGAGCGCAGGCACGACGCGACGCAAAGCCGGTCGAGGCGGTGTCAGCTAACATCGGCCGCGTGATTGCGGCAGACTTCACGACTTGCCAAGCCGCCGTCGCAAGCGCGGGATCATCGGCCCGACGGCCCATGCCGCTGAATTGCGCACGTCACGATGACCATCGGCTCCAGGGAAGCGTCCTTTCTCGAGGAAAACAATGCGTGTTCTCATGCCGCGATCGCGCACGTCCGCAGGCTGGCGACAACCTCAGCTGCCGCTCGCGTGCATGCGGCGCGTGCCGGAACTCGAGGCGCCGCCGCTGCCCCCGGTCACGCTGATCATGGTGCCGCCCGGCGACGCCGCTGACAGCGCCAACGTGCCGCCGGTCGCGGCGGGCGTGGCAGGGCTCGCGGGTTTGCCGATGGCACCAACGTCGCCGTCGATGCGCCCGAGCGGTAGCGACGATCGAGTTCATGCCGGACGGCCGCAGCTGCGCGCCGACTGCAATCGCGGCAACGCCGGCTACACGGCCGGCGCGAATCGCGCGTTGTCGTTGACGCCGGCCGCGACGACAAAGATGGGTTGTCCGCCGGGGTCGAAGGACACGGTGTTTCTGCGCCAGCTCGCAGAGGTCTCGCTATTCGTCTGGCGTGACGGCGGCCTCGCGCAGCGCTCAAGGCAGACGCGGGGTCGATGTGCTCCGCACCGCTCGCGCGGTAGTTATTTCGGCGCTCGTAGGCGATCAGTCGCTGCGAAACCACGCCGCGAAATAGTCGGCTCATCATGTTTCGCCTCCATGCGTCATCTAGCGATTCTTGAACGCCGGCTTGCGCTTGGCCACCGAACGCGCGCATGCCTTCCTTCTGGTCGTCGAGCGCGAACGTCGAATGAAACTCGCGGCGCTCGAACAGAAGGCCTTCGGCCAGCGACGATTCGTACGCGCGATTGATCGCCTCCTTGATCTTCAGCGACGACCGGCAGCGAGAATGACCGCGATCTTCGCCGCCACCGCAAGCGCCTCGGTCTCGAGCTCGGCCGCCGGGACGACGCGCGCGACGAGCCCGTCGCGCTCGGCCTCGGCGGCATCGATCATCCGGCCGGTGAGGCACCAGTCCATCGCCTTCGCCTTGCCGACCGCGCGCGGCAGCCGCTGCGTGCCGCCGATGCCCGGGCATCGTGCCGATCGTGATCTCCGGCTGGCCGAATTTCGCCGTATCGGCGGCGATGATGATGTCGCAGGCCATCGCGAGCTCGCAGCCGCCGCCGAGCGCGTAGCCGGCAACCGCGGCGATCACCGGCTTGCGCACGTAGCGGACTGCCTCCCAGTCGCTTGGTGATGTAGTTGTCGCCGTAGACCTTCTGGTAGTCCCATTCGGCCATCGCGCCGATGTCGGCGCCGCGCGGCGAACGCCTTCTCGTTGCCGGTGATGACGATGCAGCCGAGATCGCATCGGATCGGCGTCGAACGCGGCCGAGCGCGTCGTTCAAGCTCGACGGCGAGCGCGTCGTTGAGCGCGTTCATCCGCTGTGGGCGGTTCAGGCGAATCGATGCCGACGCGCCCACGCGTCTCGACCAAAATATTTTCGAAAGTCAGTGGCACGTCCCCGAAAAGGGAAGCAGCCGCGAAAGCCACGGCACCCGAGCCGGGATTCTACCGTCCGCGCCGCGACATCCACTGCCCCGTACTCTTGAGGCGCCTATCGGATCGGCGACTCGGCGTGCTCTCTCGCCGCCTCCATCGCCTGTTCGAGCACCTGCGGATCGCCGATGTGATTGGCAAGGAGCAGGATCAGTTTCGCGTTGACGCGCACGCTTTCCGCCTCGCTCAGGCTGCGCGATGCATGGCGATCAATTGCTCGCAGAAATCGTCGGGTGCTGGCGAGGTTGGGCTCGGTATTGAGCGTCGCCATCGTTCGAATCCTTCATTCGTTGCACGTCGCGCGCGCGATTGCAGCAACGAACCGATTGACAGATCGAATGTACGCCAACAGCGCGCCTACATGCTGATCGGGTCGCAGTCAGATAGGCACGGCACCCGCGCGGCCATCGTATCGACGTTGCCACCAGGCCTTCGGCGTCGTCGCGATGTTGGCTCACATCGCGCGCGTCGGACCCGCCGACTTGCACGACGCGACAGGCAATCGCCGCATCGGCGAGACCTCGTGCATCGGCGGCGGACATCGCATCGCCAAATGTCAGCGGCGTGAACGCGTTCCGCCGAGATAGCCCAGCAACCATTCGCCGTGTGGACCCGACGACCCGCGCGTCCACTGCGGCGGGCCGGGCACACCACCGCGCAGGCGCGCGACATTGAAATCGGCGCCGCGATCCGGCGTGTTGAGCGGCGAGTCGGTCAGTACCGTCGGTACCGACAGCCGCCCGCTGTTGACGAGTCGCCGCGCGAACGGATGCGTCCGCGCCAAGCTCCAGCACCGGCGTCGCGAAACGATCCGCGATATCGCGCTCTTCGGCGTGATGAAATCGGTCGACCGCGTCGGAGTTGAGGATGTTCTCGTCCGCGGCGCGCAGCGCGCTCCTCGTCGTAGGTGTCGAGCAGCGCGTTCCGGTGCCAGCCCGCGCACGACAAGATCGAGCTTCCACGCGAGGTTGTCCGACGTCCTGCACGCCGCTGTTCGCGCCGCGCGCGCCAAACGGCGAAACGAGGTGCGCCGCATCGCCGCGAACAGCACGCGACCGTGGCGGAAGCGCTTTCATCCGGCGGCAGTGCGAACGTGTAGACGCTCGCCCATTCGATCTCGAACTCGCGCGTCGGGTCCGAGCATCGCGCGCAAGGCGCGGCAGGATCGTTCCGGGCTTCTTCTCCTCGTCGGGGTCGGCGTCCCAGCCGAGCTGGAAATCGATACGCCACACATCGTCGGCCTGGCGATGCAGCAGTACCGATTGCCCGGGATGGAACGGCGGGTCGAACCAGAACCAGCGCTCGGTCGGGAAACGCCCGACGTCATGCGGATGTCGGCGATCAGGAAGCGGTCGCGAAACACCTGTCCTTCGCTTTCCGAGTCCGAGCAGCCGACGCACCGTGCTGCGCGAGCCGTCGGCGACGATCAGCCAGTCGGCGTCGAGCGCGTAATCGCCGTCGGGCGTCTGCGATCTCGACAACGACGCGCGCCGTCGACGGCGGCGCGACGCCGACGACTTGCGTTGTGCCAGCGCAGCATCGACGCCGAGCCGTGCGCGCCCGATCGACGAGGCACTCCTCGAAGTAGTATTGCTGCAGATTGACGAACGCCGGCCGCCGGTGCCCGGGCTCCGGCAAGAGGTCGAACTGATAGCGCGAGCGCGTCGCGGAAGAACACCTTGCCGACGTTCCAGCCGCACGCCGCGTGACGCGACCGCGCTCGCCGCAGCCCAGCCGGTCGAGGATTTCGAGCGTGCGCTTGGCGTAACAGATCGCGCGCGAGCCGACGCTGACCGTGCGTGTCCTCGTCCAGCGACCACCGCCGGTGTCGCCGCGCTGCGCAAGGTCGATTGCCGCGACGAGCCCCACCGGCCCGGCGCCGACGATCACGATCGGCCGCCGCGTCGACGCGCCATCCAACTCCGGCGGCGCGCCGGAACTCGTCGAATCGGGTTGTGTATGTCTTCACGATAGCTAGCGACAACGCGCTACGGCATTCCTCAGACAAGCAGTCACGAGTGCGCTGGAGCGCATCGGTGATCTCCGAGCCAGCGCGGCGCTGTCGCCGTGATGCACGATGCGACCCGCGGTCGAGCACCAGCGCGCGCCGGGTGAGCTCGAGCGCCAGCTGGCGTGCTGCTCGACCAGGATCACCGTCAGGCCGCCCTGCGTCGACCAGGTTGCGGATCGCGCGCATCAGTTCCTGCACGATGATCGGCGCCAGGCCTTCCATCGGCTCGTCCAGCAGCAGCAGGCGCGGGTTGACCATCAGCGCTCGCGCGATCGCGAGCATCTGCTGCTCGCCGCCGGACAGCTGGTTGCCGTAGTTGCCCCGCCGCTCCGTGCAGGCGCGGAAGCATCGTCGCAGATGCGCTCGAGCGTCCAGTGGCCCGGGTCGCGCGACCACGGTCAGGTGCTCTTCGACCGTGAGCGATGGAAACACGAAGCGCTCCTGCGGCACCCAGCCGAACCCGGCCTGCGCGCGTCGGAACGTCGGCAGCGCCGGTCGACGTCCTGGCCACCGCAGCGGACGCGCCCGCGGTGCAGACGCGCGTCAATCCCATCAGCGTGATCAGCAGCGTGGTCTTGCCGACGCCGTTGCGGCCGAGCAGCGCCGAGACTGTCGCCGGCTGTCGAGCGCGAACGACAACGTCGTCCGAGCACGACGGCATTGCCGTAACCTGCGCGACACGCCATCGAGGGCAATGAGCTCAGTCATGCCGGGCCTCGCCCAGATAGACCTCCTTCACGCGCGGATCGGCCGCGATCTCCGTCGGCGTGCCTTCGGTCAGCACCTTGCCGCCGACCAGCACGGTGATGCGCTCGGCGAAGCGGAAGACGAGGTTCATGTCGTGCTCGATGAACACGATCGTCACGTCGCGCGGCAATTCCGCGATCACGCCGAACAACTCGGCCGATTCGCCCGCCGGAATGCCGGCGGCCGGCTCGTCGAGCAGCAGGATCGACGGCCGCGTGGCGAGCGCCAGCGCGATCTCGACCAGCCGCTGCTTGCCGTACGGCGAGATTGCGCGTCAGCGTTCCGCGTCGGCGGCGAGATGCAGCCGTTCGAGCAACGCGCGGCCCTCGGCCGCTGCATCGTGCTGCCTGCGCCACGGTGCGGTGCCACACGCCCGCACGTGCCGTCGCGCTCGGCAGATGCGCAAGCACCACCGACTCCAGCACGGTCAGGCCGGGAACAGCGTATTGATCTGGAACGTGCGCGTGATGCCGCGCTTCACCCGCGCATGCTGCAGCAGGCGCGGTGATGTTCTCGTCGCCCAGGAACACGTCGCCCGGCCGTCGGCGGGAACACGCCGGTCAGCAGATTGATGAACGTGGTCTTGCCCGCGCCATTCGGGCCGATCAGCGCGTGGCGTGCGCCGGGCGCGAACGCGAGCGTGACCTCGCTGTTCGCCTTGAACGCGCCCCACGCCTTCGACAGAGCCGCGGGTGGACAGCACGGCGGTCATCGCTTGCCTCGTGCGAAGTACTCGCGCAACGTCGCGATGCCCGCCGAGTACGCCGCCGCGTGCGAACAGCACCACCACGATCAGCAGGAGTGCCGATGCCGAGTTGCCAGTACACCGGCGAGAAGTCCGGCGAGATAGTCCTGCGCGAGCATGAAGATCGCGGCGCCTGACCAAGCCGCCGTACAGTCGTCCGACGCCGCCCAGAACCAGCATCACGCAGGAGCTCGGCCGAGCGCGGAAAGCCGAGCGTATCGATGCCGACGAACTGCGTCGTCTGCGCGAGCAGCGCGCCGGCGACACCCGCGATGGCAGCGCCGACGGTGAAGATCGTGCGGAGCCTTCGCGCCACCGGCGCGCCGATCGCCGGCATCCGCTTGCCGCCTTCGCGTATGCCGCGCAAGCTCAACCCCAACGGCGAGTTCACGAGCGCGGCGCATCAGCACGAAGCAGGACGAACAGCACGGCGAGGCTGTACAGATACGCCGTGCGGCCGCTGAGGTCGAAGCTCCACACACCGAAGATCTTCCACATCGTGACGCCGGAGAGACCGTCGACACCGCCGGTGATCGACGCCGCCTTGTTCGCCGCTTCGTCACAGCATGAGTCCGATGCCGAGGGTCACCATCGAGCCGGGTCAGGTCGCTGCGCCGCGCACGACCAGCAGGCTGACGACGAAGCCCGCCGCCGCCGCGGTGATCGCCGCGCGCGAGCAAGCCCGTGAAGCGGCTCGCCCCAGCCGTGCACGGCGAGCAGGCCCGCCGTATACGCGCCGATACCGAAGAACGCCGCATGGCCGAGCGAGACGATGCCGGCGTAGCCGAGGATCAGATCGAGCGACACCGCGAACAGTCCGACGATCAGGATCTGGCTGCCGAGCACGCGGATAGCTCGGGCAGCAGGAAGAACGCCGCGACGCGGCAATCAGCCAGAACGCGATCTCGAGCGGCTGCCAGCGGCCGTCGGGCAGCGCGGCCGCGACGCGGGCGCGCCCGCTTCAGGTGCGGCGGCCATACAGTCCGGACGGGAACAGGAGCAGCAGCACGACCATCAGCGCGTAGATGACGAAGCCGCCGATTTGCGGGACGTAGTACTTGCCAGCGACGTCGAACACGCCGAGGATCAGCGCGGCAACGAGCGGACCCTTGATCGTGCCGACGCCGCCGACCGCGACCACGAGCAGGAAATAGACCATGAACTTTGAGCGGGAACGCCGGGTCGAGGCCCAGCACGTCGATGCCGAGCCCGCCGCCGAGTCCCGCCAGGCCGGAGCCCAGCGCGAAGGTGAGCGCGAACACGCGGTTGACGTTGATCCCGAGACCGGCCGCCGCGACGGCTGTTGTCGACGCTCGCGCGGACCGCGCGCGCCGAAGCGCGTCCGCTCGAGCAGGAAGTGCAAGCGCCACCGTCAGCGACGGCGACGCGGCGATCAGGAACAACCGGTAGGCGCCGAATCCGCGCCCGCCGACCTCGATCTGGCCGCGCAGGAACTGATGGCAGCTCGACCGGCTGCTGCGCCGGGCCGAAGGCGTACGTCGCCACCGCGATCGAGCACGTAGACGAGGCCGATCGAGAACAGCACCTGGTCGAGATGGCTCGCCCGATACAGCCGCTGATACAGCGTGCGCTCGAGCACGATCGCCGGCGTGCCGCGCGCGGCGATGAACGCGAGCGGCAGCGCGGCCAGGAACGGCACGCCGGCCAGGTTCATCGCGTTGACGCAGACATAGCCGCCCAGCATCGCGAACGCGCCGTGCGCGAGGTTGACGAAATTCATCAGCCCCAGCGTCACCGACAGCCCGATCGCGATGATGAACAGCAGGCTGCCGTAGGCGATGCCGTCGAACAGGACGCCGACGAAGCTGCCCAGCACCCGCTTCCCCTACTCGTCTCGCGTCAGCTTACTTGGCAGGCTCTTTGCCCGGATCGCTTGACGTTCTCGATCTTGTCGAATTCGACGTTGGCGAGCTTGCCGTCCTTCTTCTCCACCTTGCGGATGTACACCGTCTGCACGATGTCGCGCGTCTCCGGATCGATCATCACCGGCCCGCGCGGACTCATCCACTTGTAGCCCTTCAGTCGCCGCCATCGCCTTGTCCGGCGTCCGCGTCGCCGCTGGCCTTGCGTCACCGCCTCGTAAATCGCCGCCATGCGTGTCGTAGCCGCGCCGCGGCCATGAAGTTCGGCCCGCCCACCTTCGGATCGTTGGCCGCGGCGTAGTTCTTCAGGAACGCCTTGTTCTCCGCCGAGTCGTGCGCCGCCGAATAGTGGAACGACGTGATGAGCCCCAGCGTCGGCTCGCCCATCGCGTCGAGCACGTGATCGTCGGTGATGTCGCCGGTCGCGATCAGCTTGATCCCTCCTTCGCCAGCCCGCGCTCGTTGAAGCCCTTGACGAACGCGATGCCCTGCTCGCCCGCCGGCAGGAACACGAACACCGCCTGCCGGCTTGGCGTCCTTCACGCGCTGGATCGCCGGCCGAGAAGTCCGGGTTCTGCAGCGGCGTGCGCAAGCTGCCCACGACTCTCGCCGCCGCCGGCCTTGAACGCTCTTGGTGAACTGCGTCTCCGGCGTCGATGCCCGGACCGTAGTCGGCCACCACCGTGTACACCTGCTTGATCCCGTTCTTCAGCGCCCACTCCGCCATCGGCGCGCTCACCTGCGGAATCGTCATCGACACGCGCGCGATATACGGCGAGCGCGTGGTGATCGCCGAGGTGGCCGCATTGCATGATGATCATCGGCACCTTGGCCTCGGTCGCCACCGGCGCCACCGCCATCGCGTTCGGCGTCAGGCCGAATCCGGCCAGGAACTGCGACCTTGTCGCGCGGTGATCAGCTCCTGCGCGAAGCGCTTCGCGACGTCCGGCGCGGGACCCGCCGGTGTCGCGTGTGATGAGCTCGATCTTCTTGCCCGCCACCGTGTCGCCGTGCTGCTTCATGTAGGCCTTCATCCCGGCCTCGATCTGCTGCCCGTAAGCCGCAAACGGACCCGGAGAACTCCGCGATCACCCCGACTTTGACCGTCGCCGTGCCATGGCGGCGAGCGACACAGCATGTAGAGTCAAGGCCCCTGGCAACCGCCCGCAATAATACTGACGCGTTCATTTATTCCTCCAAAGGTGTTAGCTGAACCAGACCCCGACTTCAAAATAACCGTGGCGTCCGCTGTAGCTCGCAATCGGCGCCAATCCCTTGCGCGGAGTTTCATACATATCCTACTGGCAAACCATCGCAGTTCCGGAGCCTCGTGATGACCGGTGCAATAGCGCGTCCGGCGAATCGGCATCCGTACCAGCTGCGTCGGTCCTGCCACGCGACACCGACCGCGAACCGACGGCGCCTATCAGCCCAGACTGCTATGCGGAATTCGCCGGACAGCACCGGCCGGCCAACCGAGCTCCGCATGCCGACCACGCGCCTGGCGGAAGCATTTCGATAGCCGGCAGTGCCTGGAAGCGGTACCCCGACGTACTGTTCGGCGAGCGCCGCTCTGCAACGCGCTGGAACCGACGACCTTCTCGAGCTCCGCGAGCTGCATTCGGCGTCGGAATGGGTCGTCATCGGAAAACCGGTGCAGCATGGACGTCATCCACCACGAGAAGTGCTCGGCCGCCCACACAGCGCTCGAGCGCGGTCGAGGAATAGCGATCGAGCGCGTCGGACCTTCCCGGTCGCATATCGCTCGGCGAGCGCTCGCCGGCGAGGATCTGCACGTCCGCGACCGCAAGGTTCATTCCCTTCGCGCCTGTCGGCGGCAACGATGTGCGCGGCGTCGCCGGCAAGGTACAGTCGTCCCGAAAGCCATCGGCTCCACGACGAAGCTGCGCATTGCGATCACGCCCTTCTGAAAGATCTCGCCGCGCGGCAGCGTCCAGCCAGACGCGCGTAGCGAGCCGCTCGTCCAGTTCCGCCCAGATCCGCTCGTCCCCCAAGCGTCGGCATGGTCCGTCGGATCGCACTGCAAGTACAGGCGCTGGACCGTCGTCGATCGCGTGCTGACGAGCGAGAATCCTCGATCGTGATGGGCGTAGACGAGCTCCTTCGAATACGGTGCCGCGCGCACGAGAATTCCAGAACCACCCGAACGGATAGCTTCGCGTGTACTCCGGAACGCGCGGCGGCCGGAACAGCTTGGCCGGCACACGCCATGGAAGCCGTCGCAGCCTGCCAGGTAAGTCGCAGGGCAGCTTCGTGCGCGGTGCCTGCCATCGCGAAGCGCAGTCGAGGTGTGCAGCCGTCTGGAAATCCAGTAACTTCGACATTGCGGACCTCGAATAAAATGCTTCCGCCCGCGTCCAAGCGCGCCTTCACGAGGTCGCGTATCAGCTCGTGCTGCGGATAAATCGTGATCGGCTCTTCCGCCGGTGAGCTCTGCGAGATCGATGCGATGTCGCGAGCCGTCGAACAGAAGCTCGATACCGTGGTGGACGAAGCCTCGCGCATCATGCGATCACCGAGACCGCACTCGCGCAACAGATCGACCGTGCTCCCTGCTCCAGTACTACCGGCGCGAAGCGTGGCCTCGATCTCGGCGCGACTCCGCGTTTCGAGAACCACGGAATCGACACCCGCGAGGTGGCAGGAGATGCGAGAGCAGCAAGCCGGCTCGGCCCGGCACCCACGATGCCAACCTGAGTTCGCCGCGGAACTTCGGCAGCGCATTCGTTGCTTGTCATCGATGGAGCTCGCGTCATGACCACCGGCCACAGCGCGGCGATGGCGCGAAGGTTGCCTTCGCCACCAGAATTTTCCTTCCAGAACCTTCTCGATGCCGGAACAACTGTTGGGACGTCACGGCGTCTAGTTCGACGCCGTGACGTCCGCGCGCGTCATCAGTTGTCGCCAGCCGTCGTCGTCTTGCGGACCACCCTCGCAATCAGTGCTTCTTGACGTTGGTGTCCTTGTAGTCCGGCTTCCGTCAGCTCTCGTCCTTGTACTTGGTGAGCACGTCCGCGCAGACGGTCGCGGTCGTCTCGAGATTGCCGCCGCAGTGGAAGTTGGCAGCATTGTTGGTGTCGCCGGTGCCGTTATAGATGGCAGTCTGCGGGTACGCGCAAAGGAGACGCGTGCGAGGAACGCCGCCGACCGTGCGTCGAATTTATGATCTGCTCCGGCGCGACGCCATTCTCGACCCAGTCGATCAGCTGCGGAAACGCATTCGGTACGCTGCAATGCCCGGCGCCCGGCGTGCGGAATAGGCGATAGAATTCCTGCTGCTTCTCGAAATCCGACTTGTGCCCGTGCGGTAGCCAGCTCGCGGTAATACTTCGATCACTCCGCGCGGCATGATGAGCTGGTCGTTGCCCCCGACCAGGGTGAGCAGCTTGCCGCCGCTCTTCTCGTACTCCTTGAGATCGCCGAAGGTATCCGTCACGTCCGCGATATTGCGGGAGCCGTCCTCGGCGACAGTCGGGATACTCGTCGATCGAAACGGTCTTCCAGTCGAACGTGCGGTCGTGCTCGTCCCAGTGGAACTGCGTGACGCCGAGGGCGAAGGGGTTCGTACCATTGAGGCCGGTAAGACTCGTGCCGCGATCGAGGCCGAACCAGCACCTTGTGCCCGTTGGCATTGCGCGGGCCGTCCCAGATCTTGTCGATGGCGAGCGCTTCGGGGCCGGTCAGGCAGTTGGCCGCCGGTGCGGTCGGCGTGCCGCAGACGTTCGCCATCGCGCTGAAACTGGCATGTGCGCGGATCGTCGATCACGCCATCGGTGACACCGTCCGCCGCGTCGCACGCGGCGACGGCCGAGGCTGTGGCCTGGTTCAGCTTGGCCGCCGCGATCGGGCCGCCGACGAGGTCCTTCATCGACGATCTGACCCCACATCTGCGCGGTCTGGAATCGCGTCCAATAGATCGCCGGCGCATTGGCGAGGATCCCGTCGAGCTCCGTGGGCAGCTCCTGCGCGAGCACGTAGCCCTGCCTTCCGCCGGTTGAGCAGCCGTTCCAGTAGTTGTACGCGGGCTTCATCGCGTAGTAGGTCTCGGTGACCGCCTTGGAAAGCAAGATCTGCTGCTTCATCCCGTTGCGGATGAAGTCGTTGATGAACTGCAGGTTGTAGGTGCCGTCCGTATTGACGCCGGGCTCGCAGTCGCCGCCGGCTGTGGCCGGCGTCGCTGCCCGACCCCACATAGCGCGTATTGACGGGAGCGTTGACGGCAAGGCTTCCCGAGCAGCCGCCGCCGCCGATGCCCTGCGTCCTGCCGTTCCAGGCGCCCCTGCACGCCGCCGGTGCCGCCGTCCACGGAGTTGAGCGGCAATCCCACGCGGACGTTGATGTTCTGGTCGGGATTTTCACCGTACAGGATGTTCACTTGGCAGTACGCGACGTTTGCTCCGGCGGCCGCGACGAGGTGGCTCTCCGCCGACTTGATCCCCGGTCCACCCGTCAGACCGCTACCAAGAGCTGCGCAGGTCACCGGAACCGGCGCAGGCGGCGTCGGCTTCTTGGCAACAGGAAATCGCCGGCGCGAACAGCGCGGAACCAAGAAGACTGACGGTTACAAATCGCAATGATGCGGAACGCAATGGAATCCTCCATTGATGATCAAACTTCTCTTCTGGATGGCAGCGAGGGTCACACCGGAAAGGCACGTGGAGGTCGCGTCGCCGCACGGACGATGCTTCCAACGTGAACGTCGCCTGCGGTCGCGCTCGCTCCAGTACTCTGCGCGATCGCATTGCAGATTGCGGTCATGGTGCAACGCGTCAAAGCGCGCCGCCAAGCATCGCCTCGCCACGACTATCGAACAAGGGAATAATTCCGGAAGCGTCGCCCGGCCACAAGCGACAAACGCAAATAACATCTATTCGAATATCGAATACCGGCGTCGACCAAGATTGATCTGAATCTGCTGCCCATCGCTGATCGCGCTGTACGACGAGGCCAGCGAGCCGAGCCGCTCAAGCTACTCGGGGATGAGTCAGCCTGCAGTCAGCATGGCGCTGCGCAAGCTGCGCGCCGCTTATCACGATCCGCTGTTCGTGCGCGCGCGTAACGGCGTCACGCCAACGCCCAGGGCCCACGCGCTCATCCGCGCTGCGCGGCCCCCTTCGTGAACCGAGCTGCATGCAAGCGTCCTCGCTGAGGAGGCACTTCAATCCGGGCGTCAGCGACAGGCCTTTCACGTTTGCCATGTCCGATGTCGGAGAGATGGTATTTCTCCCGCGACTGCTCGAACGACTGCGCTCGCAAGCGCCGGAATGCAGCGATTCAGTCGGTTTCCATGCCGCCGCACGAAATCGCCGAGGGGCTCGAGAACGGCGACATCGATCTCGCGATCGGGTACTTTCCGGATCTGACACGGAGCAGTTTCTTCCAGCAGCGATTGTTCACGCACGCATTCGGATGCCTGCTGCGCGCGAACCACGCGCGGCGGTCGCGCCGCCTGTCGCTGGACGACTTTCTCAGCGATGGAGCACGCGGTCGTGCGCGCCGGAAGGCCGCAGTCAGGAACTCTTCGAGCGATTCCTCGAGCGCAAGGGAATTCATCGAAAGATCGTTCTGCTGACGCCGCACTTCCTGAGCTCTGCCCATGATCGTCGCGCGCTCCAACCTCGTCGACGACCGTGCCCGCATGCGCTGGGCGTCTACTTCTCGCGGCTCTCGGCCGGACCTCTGTCTCGGTGCGTCTTCCGTTCTGAGATCGCCGGATTCGATCTCAAGCAGCACTGGCATCGCCATGATCACAGCGATTCGCGGAACCAATGGCTCCGCCGGCAGGTGACGCAGCTTTTCAATGACGAGAACGACGAGTATCCGCGTGGACCCGGAAGCTTCCGCCCCCGCTCTCCGTCGTCGCGAACGCGTCAGGCCGCCGAGTAGCGGACGCGCAGTCCCGAAGCTCGCGCGCCACCACCAAGGCCGCCTCGACGGGCTGTACGAGCTCAGGAGAATGCTACGCGGGGGCGCGTCGGGATAAAGGCCATGCGTGCGCGTGCAGCCGCGCAAGGCCGAGCAGCGTGTCGAGCCGCGGCGTCGGCGCGCCGACGCGCGCGCCGATCTCGCGCACAGTCGACAGCAGCGCGTCGATCTCGACCGGCTTCCCGGCTTCGACGTCCTGCAGCATCGACGTCCGGAACGCGCCGAGCTGGCGCGTCACCGCGATGCGGTCCTCGCCGCTTTGCGCAATCGGGCAGCCGATCGCCGCCGATCGCCGCCGCTTCCCGCCATCACGTCGAGGCAGAAGTCGGTTGACGAGCGGGTCGTCGAGCACGCGATCGAGCGGTCGCGCCGGTGAACGCCGAAATCGGGTTCATCGTCATGTTGCCCCACGAGCTGTGCAGATGTCCGACTGGATCTTCGGTGAGACTTCGACAGCCGGACTTCGCGGCGCAAGCATGCCGGCGAGCGCCTCGAGCGCTCGGCGTCAGACGCGCCCGCGGGTTCGCCAACGATGAGCCGGTTGCCGACGTCATGACGGACCACGCCGGGCTCCGGCGTCGAGCACGCGAGGTGGACAACAGAACCGACGATCACGCGCCGAAGGGATCGCGCGGGCAATCGCGCCGTCGGGATCGACCGAGTGCAAGGGCATTCCCGCGAGCTCCGGTAAGCCCGTGGAAGAACCACACGGCACGCCGTTCATCGCGGTAGCACGACGGCCGTGCTGAGACCCGCCAGCGCGCCGACGATCGGCGCCACGCTTGCCATCGCCGGTTCCTTGACCGCGACGACGACGACGCTCGGCCTTCGGCTCGCGTGCGGCGTCGTCGACCACGCGCACCGGCACGCGGATTTCGCCGTCCTTCGCGATCAGGCGCAAGCCCTGCGTGCGCAGCGCGTCTGCGGTCTTGCCGGCGCCACGCAGGCCGACGATACTGCACCCGACTGTGCAAGGCGCGCACCGATCAGCCCGCCGACTGCACCTGCGCCGACGATGCAGACGCTTGCCGTCGCGTCGGAACGACGGGTCGATCGCGTCGACCACCCGCGTCAGCGCGTCGAACACATCCTGGCCCGCGCCGAACTTCGGATTGAACTGCAGCGAGTCGCGTGTGCATTTCTTCTGGATGTCCTCGGGAATCGTCGATCACCGGTCCCATCGCCGTCGACGCGACCTGGATCTCGCAGGCGCGGTTCAGGAGCCACAGGATCGCGAACGTCCCGGGCAACGTAGTCGCCCCAGGCGAGCAAGACCGTGATTGCGCAGGATCACCGCGGGCTTGTCGCCGATGCTGCGGATCAGGCGCGGCCCTTCGTCCGCATGGTACCGTGATGCCCTCGAAGTCGTGGTACGCGAGCTTGCCGTGCAAGCTGCGCCGAGTAGAAATTGCTACATCGACAGCCCGGCTGCGCACGGCCACCGCCATGCCCGCAGTGGTGTGCGTGTGCATCACGCAGTGCGCGTCGGGAATGCGCGTCGTGGATCGCCGCATGAACGGTGAAGCCGGCCGGGATTCACCGGCCAGTCGGAGTGGCCCGACGACATTGCCCGCAAGAGTCGATCTTCACCAGGTTCGAGGCGCTGCACCTCCGTGTAGCAGCAGTCCGAACGGATTGATGAGGAAGTGCTTGTCCGAACCCGGCAAGCCGCAGCGTGATGTGGTTGTAGATGAGCTCAGTCCAGCCGAGATGCGCGAAGATCCGGTAGCACGCGGCGAGCTGGATGCGGGCCTCCCATTCCGTGGAGGTCGTGTCGGCGGGACGGATCGTGCGCTTCGTCGTCGTGGTCATCGTGGTCATCGGTCGCCCCGGGTCAGCGCTTCTCCGGCAGATTGCGGATGATGCAGTCGAACGCCGCGTCGTTGGCGGAGCCGGGGGCCCAACTGCCCCGTGACCGCCGATCGATAAGTGGCGGGCCCTATGCGGCCGTAGTAGAGCCGCGACGTCATGTCGAGCCAGTAGCTGTAGTTGTCGGTGACGCCGCCGTATTGCAGCCAGAGGCCGATGTCGTTCGCGCCGATCTGGAGGTTCGGGCACGCCGTTTTCAACGAATTCAGGTATCCGTTGAAGCCCGTGGCCTGGTAATTCTGCATCGCATCCGGTGCGCACCCGCCGAGGCCGACCAAGGCTGCAGCGGCAAACGTCGACAGGGCTGTCCGGACAACGCGGCGCTGGATCGAAGGTCCGACTCCGGTTCTTCATGCTTTTTTCTCCTTGAGATGGCGATGAGCCATTGCTATAGCATGGCGCTGCTGCATCGCGCGCGACGAGATCGGGCGCAAAAGCTCCGACCAACGTCCATGCGAGAATTGCGCCGTGCTCGATCCGGCTCTCGTCCGCCAACTCGACAATCCGTGTGGTCGTGCCTGACGACGCGTCATGCGCATCTCGCGCAGTGGCAATGCTGGCGCGCCGCTATCCGTCGACATCTCGCCGATCGCCGGGCTGCCGGATGTTGGCGCCGCGAACATCGCCGCACTCGAAGCGCTGGTCGACGTCGGCGACACCTGTGACAACCGCGGGGCCGTATGTGCCGAGCCTGCCGTCGAACTGGGAGGCGCTGCACCTGTCCCGCGTAACCTAGATGATCCGCACGGAGCGCGCGACGCTTCCCGAGAGCCGACGTCGATGCTTCGCGGCTGGCTCGGAGGACGTCCCGGATGCTCGCGCTCGTGGAGCTCACGCAGCCCGGTCCTTTCGTCCGCGTACGATCGAGCAGCCGTTCCTCGGCATACGCGAGAACGGCAAGCTGGTCGCGATGGCCGGTGAGCGCATGTGGATCGGCGACTGCCACGAAGTGAGCGGCGTCTGCACGCATCCGGCGTTCAGGGACGCGGCTACGCAAAGGCGCTGATGGCACGCGTCATCAACCGGATGCTGCGGAGCGGCGAGATGCCATTCCTGCACGTCGAGCGCACGAATGCGCGCGCGATCGCCGTTTACCGGGCGCTCGGCTTCGTCACGCGCGCGGAGTTTCCGCTGCTCTACGCAAAGCGGCTCGGGTAGCGACACCGAATCGACCCGCTGCACCTGTGCCAACCAGATGAAGCGAATACTGAGATGGTCGGCGCTGCGCGCTGCTCGCGCTGTTGCTCGCCGCGTCTGCCGTGCTCCTGCATACGTGGTATTTCAAGCCCGTTTCGATCGACTGGTTCTACACGCGTGTCTTCCTGCGGTTTGCGCTGGAAAGCCCGAATGCCGACGCAACTGCGGATTCTCGAGCCGTTCGGAATCCGCTCGCACAACGGCCGGCTGGACGACGCGTCGGCCGCGCAACAGGACATGCAGCTGGCGCAGTTCGACGACGACTACGCGACGCTGCACCGCTACGACGCGAGTCGCTACACCGGCCAGGACCGCCTGTCGTACGAGATCTCTCGACTACTTCGTCGGAATGCAAGTGCGCGGAGGACGTTGGCGTTACCACAACTATCCGGTCAACCAGCTCTTCGGTGTGCCAGAGCATGCTGCCCAACCTGATGACGCAGGAGCAGCAGGTCAACGACGCCACGGATGCCGAGCACTACATCGCACGGCTTGCGGCGTATCCCCACAAGATGGAGCAGGTAATCGAGGGCGTGCGGCTGCGCGAAAGCAAGGCATCGTGCCGCCGCGGTTCGTCGTGGAGAAAGTGCAGGAACAGATCAAACGCTTCCTCGCCCCGGGCCCGAGGGAAACACACTGAGCGTCGCCTTCGCCGAAAAGCTCGGGCAGGATACCGGCGGACAAGATGGACCCGGCCACGCGCGCGGACTCGACCGCGCCGCGTCGAGCAAGCCGTCGGCGCCAGCGTGTTCCCGGCGTACGAAGCGCTGGCGGCGCATCTCGAGTCGTTGCGGTCCAAGGCGACGCGCAACGATGGCGTCTGGAGCGCTGCCGACGGCGACGCTTTCTATCAGTTCGCGATCGAGTCCAACACGACGACCACGATGACGCGGAGCAGATTCACGCGCTCTGGCACTCGCGGAGGTGGCGCGCGTCGGCGCCAGGTGGAGCCGGATACTTCCTCGTTGCCGCCGGCATACAGGGACGGCACGGTCGGCGCGCGGATGCGCGCGCGCGCTGAGCCACGTCGCCGGCGCAAGCTCCCTACCGGACAGCGACGCGGGGGCGCGCGCGGGTCTCGCCGACTACGACTGGCGATCATCCGCGAGATGACGGCCGGGCCTCGCGCCACCTGTTCGGCACTCAAGCCGAAGGCGAGCGTGGTCGTGCAAGCGGGTTCCGCCGATTCACCGGAAAAATCCGCGCCGGCCGCCTGCTACACGCCGCCGCCGCTGGACGGCTCGCGGTCGAGGAACGTTCTTCGCGAACCTGGGCGACGTCCGTGCAACGCCCCATTCGGCATGCGTACGCTGGCCTATCGCGAGGCCGTTCCACGGGTCATCATTTGCAGAGCCGCGATCGCGCAGGAAATCCGGGACTGCCGATGTTCCGGCAGCATCATTCCGTTCACCGCGCACGCGCTGTGTTGGGCCGGGGGTCAGTGCGCGGGCAGCTCGCGTGGGAAGCCGGCTTCGAGAAGCGATCCGCCTCGGACAACCTCGACCCAGCTGCAGGCGGGATGCTACCGGTCGGTTGCGGCACTGGTCGTGGACACCGGCCTCCATGCCAAGCGCTGGACAGCGCGGGGAAGCGATCGCCTGCCAGCGTGATGGCCAACCGCCAGGCATGACCAGCGAAGCCGCGACGCCGTCGTCGAGGTCGAACGCTACCTCGCGATTGCCGGGCCAGGCATTGGCGTACAAGGTGGGTCAGTAGCTCAGAGCTTCTCGTGAAGCTGCAGCGAGCGCGCCAGGACCGCGCTGGGCGACAAGTTCGACCTGCGCGACTTCCTCACTGGCTGCGGTGCTCTGGGAACGGCCCGATGCCGCTTCAACAAGCCAGCGCTGGAGCGCGTCATCGACGATTTTGTAGCGCGCGAAGGCGGCGGGGTAACGCCCGCGGGATCGCCGAGACGCAGCCGTGCAGGCTTGTCGGCAGTCAGATGATCTCGCTCGCTCTCAGCCGCGGACTGCTCCTCCTGGAGGCACGTGGACGAGCTTCCCGAGGGCGCGCTGAAGAGGTGCGCATCCATCCCCGGCCGCTGCGCGATCGGTGTCGCGCGCGTCGATCATCGCGAGGATCTGCGCGTGCTCGTCGGCGATCACCTGGGGATGCAGCAGGATGATCGCACCTGAACCTGCGCCATGCACAGGTGCGCCCTCGCCGATGACCACCTCGTGGAACGGCGAAGTCTCGGGCTTTGCGACGCGGCAACCAACGCATCGGTGGAACTCCTCGATGTCGCTCTCCATGACGAGCTCGGTCAGCTTTTGCCGCCGTTTTGCAAATCGCAGCGCGGAAGCGGTCCAATGCGTCGGCCGCTCAGGGGAGGCGCCTCGCCGCGTGAGGCGAGCAAGCGCACTACGGCGCGCCTGGATGACGCCGCGCGACAGATACAGGTCGGCGACGTCGGCCGCATCGAGAAGAGGAAGTACACGCGCCGCTGTCTTGTTTCGCGAGTGCGCCTGAGCAGTCCGAGGTGTACCAGCTGCTCGATCGCCGCCTTGGCGGCTCGGCGCGGGCGACATCGAATTCCCGCGCCACCGACAGCTCGGTGAGCGCCGCGCGCCGCATGGAATGAAGCCTCTCAGGATCTGGCTTTGCATCTCCAGAGCGCAACGCGTCGATGACAGAACGGGCCTGCAGGATGCGCGAGCCTCCGTCTCCATCCGGGCGTGGGACTCCCGTTGCTCCAACATCCGGTCCCTGAATATTGCGTGTGTGGATTTACGTACGGGCTTCCATAGTACAGTCAGTATTCTTGACCGACAAGTATATCTTTTGATCTACCCGCCGACGACCTCGACACCGGTAGCTACACAAGTCGCACGCGAGCGCTATCGAGCGTTCTGAGTCAAGTAAGCTGTTGCACCGTCGACGGCACCCATCGCAGCGGGCGTCGGCCCCGTCGGCGAGCCCGATGCTGTAGTGGAGACCTTTGAGATGCGTTGCCGAAATCGAGATTTGGAGGCCGCAGCCGCGGGCGTAGTCGCCGGGAGCCACCACGCTGGCCATCGGCCAGCCGGTCCCCGGCCAGGCGCTTGAACTTGTCAGCGTAAGGGGGCATCAACCGGCACCTGGGTGTACGGGCCGCGGAACAACGACACCAGCGGCGGGGGTGATCTGGAACCCGGCGAAAGTCAGGATGATCAACGGCGACGACACCGTCGGACGCACGGTAAGCAGCAACAACCTCGCCACGATGAACTGCGACCTACTGCACGGCGGCGCCAGGCGGCCCAACGCCGACTTCACGTGGACCGAGATGCAGCATTCCGGGATCGACTGGGGCGACGCATGGCGGATGTGGGCGTACGTGGCTCCTCGGCGGACTGCTCGGGCCGGCACGCGGTGCCGGTGTGCGCATCGCGTACACCGACGAGCGGGAGATCCAGCATGCGCTGGACGGCGGCGCGATGGTTCTGGTCGTGCCCGACGGTGGACACCGGTGGAGGAAGCCGAGAAGAGGTCGTCGAATGGGCTTATTTCCCGCCGCTTCGGTCGGCGCAGCCAGGGTGGCAGCCCAGACTGCTGCGGTCCTCGCGCCGTGGTTGAACGGTGCAAACTACCGTCAAACATTCAATAACAACCTGGTCCTCATCGTAATGATCGAAACGATCGAGGGCGTCAAGAATGCGGCCGAGATCGCCAGGCTGCCGACGGGATCCACGGCGTGTTCGCGGCTTCCGGCGACCTCGGGAACTTTTTCCGGTTACGCGGAGGGCGACGCGGATTACGAGAAGCTGATAACGGCGGGATCCGGGCAATAGCAAAGCGATTGGCAGCGGAAACGCCTGTGCGTGTCCGTTCCGCTGGGTCGACCGTCGGATTTCACCTGCTTCCAGAGATTGATCGCAATTCTCGCTTGGTCAGACCCCGGCGCCTCAGGCGAAGGAGACGTCCGGCGTAACGAAGCGGGCTGCAAGCGGCGCGGGATGCCGAATGCAGCCCGCCCTGTCTCGGCCGCTTGTCGACGACGCGCTTGGCCCTGCCGAGCGAGCGCTCGATGCTGCCGGGCCTGGAGGACGCGGACCGCGGCCGTGACGCCGATCAGCGCTCTTGATCAGGTGCGCGAGCGTCGCCTGCCGCATTCGCCGTCGGCCGCGCCGGCGGCGGGCGACGCGCTCGACCAGCGACGGTCAGCTCGTCGAGGTTGCTTCGGGCGCGTGATCTCGAGCTGGTAGTGCGGCACGAGCGCGGGCTGCTTCAGGATCAGCTCCTCGATCTGCGTCGGGAACACGTTGACGCCGCGGATGATCAGCATGTCGTCGGAGCGGCCGGTGATCTTCTCCATCCGGCGCATCGAGCGCGCGGTCGGCGGCAGCAGGCGCGTGAGGTCGCGCGTGCGGTAGCGGATCATCGGCAGCGCTTCCTTGGTGAGCGACGTGAACACGAGCTCGCCCTTCTCGCCGTCGGGCAGCACCGCGCCCGTCTCCGGATCGATGATCTCCGGATAGAAGTGGTCCTCCCAGATCGGTGAGGCCGTCCTTGGTCTCGATGCATTCCTGCGCGACGCCGGGGCCGATCACCTCGGACAGGCCGTAGATGTCGATCGCGTCGATGTCGAGCTTCGCCTCGATCGCCGTGCGCATCGCGGGCGTCCACGGCTCGGCGCCGAAGATGCCGATCTTGCAGCGACGACGTCGCGCGGATCGATGCCCTGCCGCTCCATCTCCTCGGCGATCGCCAGCATGTACGACGGCGTCACCATGATGATGTCGGGCTTGAAGTCGGCGATGAGCTGCACCTGCCGCTCGGTCATGTCCGCCCGACATCGGGATCACCGTGGCAGCCGAGCTTCTCGGCGCCGTAGTGCGCGCCGAGCCCGCCGGTGAAAAGGCCGTAGCCGTACGCGACGTGGATGATGTCGCCGGCGCGCCCGCCCGCGGCGCGGATCGAGCGCGCCATCACCGTCGCCCACGTGTCGATGTCCTTCGCCGTGTAGCCGACGACCGTCGGCTTGCCGGTCGTCCCCGACGACGCGTGGATGCGCGACGACCTGCTCGCGCGGCACGGCGAACATCCCGAACGGATAGTTGTCGCGCAGGTCCTGCTTCGGTCGTGAACGGAAACTTCGCGAGATCCGCGAGCGACTTGACGTCGCCCGGACGCGACGCGCGCGGCGTCGAACTTCGCGCCGATAGTGCGGCACGTGTGTCGTAGGCGTGCGCGAGCGACCACTTGCAGCCGCTCGAGCTGCAGCGCGGCGAGCTCGTCGCGGCTCGCGCGTCTCGATCGGCTCGAGCTCGCCGGGCTCGGCTGCTTGACGGGCATGCGCTCGCCTCCTCTCGATGCCGGCGCGTCGCTACGCTCCGGCTGTCAGGCTCGTCGATCAGATGGCCCTTGATCCGGTAGCTCTTGCCGCGGAACAGCGCGATCGGTCTCGCCGCGCTCGTTCGACGACTTCGACGTCGTAGACGCCGGTGCGCCCGGCGAGCTGACGTTCGTGCGCCGTCGCCGTCAGCACGTCGCCCACGCGCGCCGGCGCCGATGAACTCGATCGCGCAGCCCGACGCCACCGTGTTGAGATTGTAGCTGTTGCAGGCGAACGCGAACGCGCTGTCGGCGAGCGTGAAGATGAAGCCGCCGTGGCAGATCTCGTGGCCGTTCAGCATGTCGGGCCGCACGATCATCGCGAGCTCCGGCGAATCCCGGCTCGACGCGCACGACGCGGATGCCGAGCGCCTGCGTCGCGCGTCGTCGCGTGCGTACATCGACGCGGCGACGCGCTCGGCGAGCGCGCGCGCCACCGTCGGCGTCCATCGCGCGGATGATGCTCACCCACCGAGCTCGGCCTCCGGTCGCAGCACGCGCGCGCGATGAGCGGCGAAATGCGGTAGCGGTCCTCGCCGTAGTGCAGCGCGAGATTGGCGAGCACGTCGCGGATGCAGTGCGGCGCCGATCGCGTCCGCCCAGGCGAGCGGCCCGCGCGGGTAGTTGACGCCCTTCTGCATCGCGAGGTCGATCGCGTCGGCGTCGCGCGACGCCCTGGACGACCGCGTCGGCCGCTTCGTTCGCGAGCATCGCGACGATGCGCATCACCGCGAGCCCGGCGACGTCGTCGAGGCGCGAGACCGCTGACGCCGGCCGCCTGCAGCGCGCCGACGACCAGCGCGTACGCGGCATCGCCGCAGCGTGTCGGCGCGCGCCACGCGCGAGTCGCGTCGCACGTCGCGTAATCGAGCGCGTAGATCGTAGCAGCACGAGATCGCGCACGCCGCGTCGCGACGACGCGCGCGGTCGCCGTGCGCCCGTCGGTGAGCGCAAGCCACGCGCCGCCGGCATCGCCGGCAACGTGGATCGCGCCCGCGGGAAACGCGCGAATCGGCGCGCGCGCGCTCGACCGCGACGCCCGCCGTCGGCCATCCGCTCGACGAGCGCGGACGTCGCAGCCGATGCTCGCCGTGGACCGACGACGCGTGCCGGCGCGGGCTGCTTCGGCTCCGCGTCGCGCTTCCGGCTTCGCCGCGCCCGGCGCGTAGTCGTAGAAGCCGCGACCCGTCTTGCGGCCGAGAAAGCCGGCGGCGACGCGCTCTCGCTGCAGCGACCGACGGCGCGTAGCGCGGATCGTGAAAGTAGGCCTCCCAGACGCTCGTCGTCACCGCGAGATTCACGTCGAGGCCGATCAGGTCGATCAGCTCGAACGGGCCCATCCTGAAGCCGCCGGCGTCGCGGATCACCGCGTCGAGCGTCGCCGGGTCGGCGGCGCGCTCGGCGAGGAGCCGCAGCGCCTTCGGCGTAGAACGGCCGCGCGCAGCGGTTGACGATGAATCCGGGCGTCGAGGACGCGCGCACGGGCGTCTTGCCCCACGCGAGCGCGGTCGCATACAGTCGTCTCGACGACATCGCGCGCCGGTCGCGAGCCCGCTGACGACCTCGACCAGCGGCATCAGCGGCGCCGGATTGAAGAAGTGCATGCCGACGACCCGCTCGGGGCGCTTCATTCCGGCGGCGAGCGCCGTGATCGAGAGCGACGACGTGTTCGACGCGAGGATGCATCCGGCGACGACGACGTTCTCGACGCGCGCGAAGAGCTCGCGCTTCGCGTCGAGGTCCTCGACGATCGCCTCGATCGACCAGCTGGCGCGACGCAGACGTCCGGCAGCGTGACCGACCGTCGCGATGCGCGCGAGCGCGGCTTCGCGCCTCGGCACGCGCGAGCCGGCCCTTCGCGACGCGTTGGCGAGCGCTTCGGCGATGGCCTTCTTCGCGCGCGTCCGCCGGCGCCGAGCCGCGCGTCGTGCAGCTGGACGCGGTGGCCGTGGAGCGCGGCGATCTGCGCGATGCCCGACGCCCATCGTCCCCGCGCCGATGACGGCGACGGTGGCATCCTTGGGCAGCGCGGCGGTCATCGCACGTGAGCATCGCAGTCAGCGGCCGGTGAAGTGCGGCGGCCGCTTGCCGGTGAACGCGGCGACCCCTTCGCGGTAGTCGTCGCTCGTCCCGAGCGTGCGCGCTGCAGGTCGCGCTCGAGATCGAGCTGCGCGGCGAGCGTGTTGCCTGCCGGCCGCGTGGAGCGCCTGCTTGATCGCCGCCAGACCGCGCGTCGGCGCCTGCGCGAGCTGCTCCAGCAGCTTGTCGACGACGGCCGGCAACTCGCGCGTCGTCGACGCACTGCCAGATGAGCCCCACTGCCGCCGCCTGCTCCGCGGAGAGCTTGTCGCCGAGAAGCGCGAGCCCCATCGCGCGCGCGCTGCCGACGAGGCGCGGCAGGAAGTACGTGCCGCCGGAGTCGGGAATGAGGCCGATCTTTGCAGAACGCCTGGATGAACGCTCGCCGACTTGGCCGCGATGACGAGGTCGCACGCGAGCGCGAGGTTGGCGCCGGCGCCTGCCGCGACGCCGTTGACGGCGCAGACCGACCGGCAGCGGCAGCGCGCGCAACGCCGAGCACGAGGGGCTTGTAGTTGCGCTCGATCGACGCGCCGAGATCGACCGGCGCTTCGCCGGGCGCGACGGCGCGGTCGCGACAAGTCCTGTCCCGCGCAGAATCCGCGGCCGGCGCCCGTCAGCAGCATCACGCGCACCGACGCATCGTCCTTGACGCGGGCGAGCGCGTCGCGCACCTCCGCGTGCATCGCGTCGTTGAAGCTGTTGAGCCGGTCGGGCCGATTGAGCGTGAGCCGCGCGATGCCGGCGGCGGATGTCGTAGCATGGTTGGTTGCCACGTTCGATGCGCTAGGAATTGCCGCCGTCAGGTCGCTAGCTGCCGACGGCCGTTGCAGGGCATGCTGGTACGTCGCTAGGGCAAGGGCGGTCGATGACCGTCGTCAGTGGCTACCGCAGTGGCGTAGCGTCCAACCTGCCTGCAACTTTGCCGCTCGCATCATGACTGCGCGATGCTGGACCACGCGGAAGCGCGACGCGACGAACGCCGAGTCGGTCAGCGACGCATTCGCCGCCGGATTGGCGCCCGGTGCCGTGGAAGTCCGAGAACGCCGCCGACTGGTTGACGAACACGCCGCCGGTCAGGTTGATCGACAGCGCGACGCCGGCATCCTCCGCCACGTCGATCGCCTGGTCGATGACCTCCTGCCGCCGCGAGTACACGCGACAGCGTGAGCGCGCCGTGCGACTTCACCGCGTCGCGCGACGATCGCGAGGCTCTGCGCAGTCGACTCGGTCGCGATGACGAACGCGATCGGTCCGAACCATTCGGACAGGTACTTCTCGCGATCGGCGGCGTCGAGCTTGACGATGAGCGGCGTGCGGATCCGCGCCTGCGGGAAGAGCGGATGCGCGATCGCCTGCGTATCGAGCACGATCGCGCCGAGCTTGCGCGCCGCCTCGAGCCGCTGCATCACGCCGTCGTTGACGACGGCGCCGAGGATCTCGACGGCGCGCGCCGGATCGCCGAGCAGCTTCTGCACGCCCTCGGCGATGCCTGCGGCGACCTGGTCGAACGTGAGGTGCCCATCGGCGGTGTCGATGCCGTCCTTCGGCACGTAGATGTTCTGCGGCGCGGTGCACATCTGCCCGGTGTAGAGCGACGAGCGAGAAGGCGATGTTGCGCGCGACGCCCGTGAAGTCGTCGGCCGAGTCGACGACGATCTGGTTGACGCCGGACTTCTCCGTGTAGACCTGCGCCTGCCGCGCGTTCGCCTCGAGCCAGTTGCCGTTCGCCGAGCTGCCGGTGAAATCGATGAGCCGGACCTCCGGGCCGCAGCGCGAGCGTCTGCGCGATCGCGTCGCCGGCGCTCGTGCGCGACGAGCGTCACGACGTTCGGATCGAAGCCCGCCTCGGCGAGCACCTCGCGCGCGATCTTCACCAGTGAGCGCCGAGCGGCAGGATCGCCGCCGGATGCGGCTTCACGACCACCGCGTTGCCGGTGGCGAGATCGGCGAAGCAGCCCGGGAAGCCGTTCCACGTCGGGAACGTGCAGCAGCCGATCACGAGCCCGACGCCGCGCGGCACGATGCGGAAGTGCTTTTCCATCTTCAGCGGCTCGTTCTTGCCCTGCGGCTTCTCCCAATAGCGCGCTGCGCGGGAATCTCGCTTCATCTCGGCCCAGCGCGTACGCGATGGCTTCGAGCCCGCGGTCCTGCGCGTGCGGCCCGCCCGCCTGGAACGCCATCATGAACGCCTGGCCCGTCGTGTGCATCACCGCGTTGGCGAAGAGGAAGCTCTGCGCGTTGATCCGGTGCAGGATCTCCAGCGCAGACGCCGACCCACGCCTCCGGCCCCGCCTTCCGCCACTCGCGCTCGCGCCTGCGTCGACCGCGAAGCAGCGCGTCGAGATCGGCCTTCGGGATAGGTGATGCCGAGCGGAATGCCGAACGGCGATCGCCTCGCGGCCCGACGCGCGCCGACAGTGCCCGGCTGGTCGAGCGCAAACGGCTTGCCGAGCAGCGCGTCGAACGCCGCCTTGCCGGCCTCGGCTGCGCCCTCGCCGTAGACTTTCGGGCTCGGCGATTCGGAATACGCGACCCAGTAGCCGCGCTCGGCGATCGCGGCGAGCGCGCGCTCGACGGTCGCGGCGGTGACGTTCGAACAACGGATGCGGCACGGCAGGCTCCTTCGACGAGTTATTGCAGTCGAGATCGAGAACGCTAGCGCCGTAAGCCGCTGACTAACGGCGCTCAGCCGGTCTGGTCTGGTCGAAGTCGACGGTCACCCGGTCGGTCGCCGGGATGGCTCTGGCACGTGAGCACGAACCCGCGCGCGACTTCGTAGTCCTCGAGCGCGAAGTTGACGTCCATGTCGACCTCGCCCGCGAGTGAGCTTGGCGCGGCAGGTCGAGCACACACGCCGCCCTTGCACGAGTACGGCAGCTCGACGCCGGCCTTGAGCCCGGCCTCGAGAATGCTCTCCTTGCCCTTCTCGAGCGTGAACGTCCGCGTCGACGCCGTCGAGCACCGACCGTCACCTCGCACTCGGTGTGGCCCGGCTCCGGCGACTTCGCCGGCCGGTGCTCGTGCTTCGGGATGCTCGTCGGCGAAGCGCTCGATCTTGATCTTCGCGTCCGGGTAATCCGCGCGCCTTCAGCGCCTCGGCGACCGCCTGCATCATGCCGTCGGGCCGCAGACGAACACGGCGTCGACGTCGGTCGAGATCGAGCCAGTGCGCGAGCAGCGCGTCGGCCTTCGCGCGGTCGATGCGGCCGTGCAGGAGCTCGATGTCCCGCGCCTCGCGCGAGAGCACGTGGACGAGGTTGAAGCGCGTCAGGTATGCGTCCTTCAGCGCGGCCAGCTCTTCCTTGAACATCACGGTGCCCGACGCCCGGTTGCCGTAGAACAGCGTGAACCGCGACTGCGGCTCGGCTGCGAGCGTCGTGTCTTGATGATCGACAGCAGCGGCGTGATGCCGCTGCCGGCGGCGAACGCCGACGTAGTGCCGCGCGGTTGCCGGCGGCCAGCGGAACGTTGAAGTGCCCGAGCGGGGGCATCACGTCGAGCGCGTCGCCCGCTTTCAGCGACTCGTTTGCCCACGCCGAGAAGACGCCGCCCGGATTGCGCTTGACGGCGATGCGCAGCTCGCCGTCCTCGCACGCCGGAGCAGATCGAATACGAGCGGCGCACGTCCTGCGCCGTCGATGTCGGCGCGCAGCGTCAGGTGCTGGCCCGGCTGCGAAACGGAACTGCTCGGCGAGCGCGCTCGGCGGACAGCGAACGGTGATCGCCACGGCGTCGCGTGTCTCGCGGCTCGACGCGCCGCGATCGGACAACCGATGGAACTTTGCTCATGAGGATTGGCAGGCTGATGAACGCCGTGGCCGCTTACGCGCAGCGGCGTGGCGGTGGGATGCCGCACTATGCCAAATGAGGCCGCGAGCGACGATGCCGGTTGACGCCCACACGAGCGAGTGGCGACAACGCAGAGCGGCCGCCAAGCCACCGTCCCATCCGGGTTGCAGCCGACATGGCGCCGTCTACGTCGCTGCTCGCCTTGCGAAGTCTGCGCCGGACTATCTCGTCGCGGCTTCGCGCTCCAGTATGCGCGGGGCCGTCTCCGGCCTTGCAACGTTCGTGCCCATGAGGGGTTCTGCATCAGCTCGCGGCTAGTGCGGCTTGAAGTAGTCGAACGGCTCGCGGCACGTGTCGCAGCGGTAGTGCGCCTTGCACGCGGTCGAGCCGAACTGCGACGGTCACGCGTCGTGCGCGGCGATCCGCAGCGCGGGCACGGCAATGACCGCCGCTGTGCGCGGCGCGGCGGAGCGCGACCCGCTGACATGTCGCGTGCGCGGACGCCGGATCCAGCGATGGCGGGCACGGCGCGATCCCGTAGGTCGCCGAAGCTCGCTGCCCGGCTTCCGGCGCCATCCAGTCGGTCGTCCACGCGGGCGCGAGCTGCCGCCCGAGCCGGACGTCGCGGCACGCCTGCGGCCGGCCAGCGACAGTCGCGGATCGTCGCGAAGCGATGAGCGTCGGTGGCCGGGCATCCGGAGTACGTCGGCGTGACGCTGACGACGAGCGAGCGTCGCCGGATCGGAGTCGTCCCGATCGAGTCCGCGGACGATGCCGAGCTCGACGATCGAGATCACCGGGACTTCGGGAATCCACCGGGTGGGCAGCGCCTCCCAGGCTGCTGCGAGCGACCGGCTCGATCGGCATCCGTGCGGCGTCGTCGCCGCGAGCTGCCGCGGCCGCGATCGCGCGCTGTTCGGGCGTCGTCATCGCCGCCGCATCGTTCTACCAGCGCGCCCCCGGATACGCACGCTGCAGGAACTGCATCTCCGGCCAGCACGGCGCCCAAGATGCTCGGTGTGCACGCCCCTGCTTGCCGCCGCGCTGCATGTTGCGCGGATCGCACGGCCGGGCACCGTCGAGCGTCGCCTCGGCGAGCACGGCGCTCGATCCGCCTGCCGCCACGGCGCTCGCGCAGCGCGCGACGTCGGCGGCTGATGCCGGCGTCGATCAGCGTCAGTCTCGTCGGCGCGATCGGCGGCGAACATTTCGCCGGTGTAGGTCCACAGGCTCGCTCGATCGCCGACCTGCATCTTCGCGTGACGACTCGTCAGTTGCCGTCGCCGAGCCGGATCACCCGGAGAGTCGCCCCGAGCGCCTCGGCGTGGTACGACGACCTCCCTTCGCGGCCTTGGCGGCACGATTCGCGGCGATCCGCTCGTCGCGCGAACGACGATCAAGCGCCTCCAGCGCACGAGCTGGTGCGCACGCGTCGAAACAGGAACTGGCAGCGCGATCGTGTCCGCGTAGTTGGGCGCGTTCGGCTGCTCCGCCAGCAGCAGGTTGCGAAAGTCGCCGCGCGTCGCGGCAGGAACGCGAGCTGGTTCGTCACGACTTTTGCCGTCGATCCGCTTCTCGACCTCGCCGGCGTACGCGTACCAGAGGCGCGCCTGCCCGGAGCAGGAGCAATACCGTAACTGAACGAAGTACAT
>ERZ1370068.54-contig-10045_pt1 | contig 44673 bp, 77 predicted proteins | sample MGYA00561227_ERZ1370068 | MGnify/ENA primary metagenome ERZ1370068 (study PRJEB38410, sample SAMEA6850437) | metagenome | study: Metagenomic assessment of the ecological functions of the soil: analysis of the soil microbiota associated with the...
GGTGTACTTCGTTCTGGTTACGTATTGCTGATGATTTCGGCATCGGTCGAGAAGGCAACGCCCTCGGCTTGCTTGAATGGCGGCCCGCTCTGGAGCCCGAGATCCGGCCGGGGCTGGTCCAGAATCCGAGCTCGATCCCGCGGTTGGCGCTTGTCCAGCAGAATGACGGAAAACCCGGCCCAGTCGTCGCTCGCATGCACCTCCCGTCAGCACTTGCGCCGAAGAGAGAAAGGCGTACGCCGATTGCACCGTCGACCGCTTGATCCTAGAGCGCACGTATCCGGCGCGTGTAGCGGAGTCCAGGAAGTCGTGCCAGGTTGAGCAACGCCGCGCGGCCGACGCTCTCAACTGGGGGATCCGAACATTGTGGCGAGACTCCATCCCTGCTCGGCAGGCAGCGTCCCCGGCGATGCGCGGCCGTGGAGTAGATGGCGGACAGCGCGCCATTTTCGCGAACAGCAGAGAGCCCAGCGCGGCTAGCCGCATCGAAGGGCAGTGCGGACTTCGGCGCCATCACCACATCCCTTGGTCGCAGACTTGCAGCCGGAGTTCAAGCCGAAAGCGCGCGCGTCTGACCATAACACGCGACCACTGCCATCAGCGTGAAGCAGGCCGTCCGATCCGAGGCCAGTGCAGCGGACGCCCAGAGCAAGTTTCCACGGATGCAGAAGTCGGCGCACCGAAGGAACGCCTTACCGCAGGGTCGCGCCGCAGGTCAGGAGTGGTAGTCCTGGCGGTGCCGGAGTGGAGAGCGCCGCTGGGCTCCAGCAGTCCGACGGTGTGCGGCCGCCGGGCGCCCTTGTATCCTCCACGGAGCGTGTACATGGAGCTGGAAGAAACTTCGCCCCAGTCATTCCGCCGGTCGCATGATTGATGATCATCGGATTTCCCGCCCTCATAGCCATACCCGCGGTGGGCCTGGTGCTGGTCGACGGCGTCCGCCTGGGCGGCGCCGACGCGTGGCGTCCTCGCGTTCAGGCTTGCTCGCGGTGGCCGGATTGTACTGGTTCTACGGCTTCTCGCGCTCCCGCGCAGGCAACGGACACCGCGACGAGCCGCATCGCAAGTGCCGCCCAGGGCTACGTCGAGCTGTGCGGCGGGAACTTTCAACTGCCTGGAACCAACCCGCTCTTCTGCACCTGACGGCGTGGCCTGTCTCTGGTACCGCCGGGGACGGCCTCACACCAGAATCAGGCACCGTCAGCACCCCAGGGCGATTGGCATCCGGGATGACACCGGCTATGCAGTGGTCCTTCCACGTACGGCGCGGTGATCGTGGCGCTGGAACGCCATGTGTGTGGACGGACGCAGGCACCACGCACGTGGTCAAGGATCGCATCTATGCCGGTGACAGGCTGTTTGTCCTCGGCGAGTTCACCACGAGCGAGCCGCGCTTCGACCTCAAGACGACGGTTGCCGATAACCTGTTCCGGTGGCGCGCGGAGTCCCCGTGCGTTGCTGAAACAAATTCAAAGGCCACGGCGAATCAAGGACGACTGGCCGAAGATCGGAAACAGCGCAGAGGAGTTGGAAGATGCGGATGCAGCGCCGTGCGGTTAGATGCGGAAGGCCGAAACAAAGCGGCATTGGCCGAGCACCACGCGGTGAACCTGATCAAAGTTGCCCTGCGGACCAGGGCGCAGCTTCGTGATCTCTTCGCGCTCGCGGCGCGCCAGATCTGCCGGTTTCTGCTGGGTTTGGGAGCTCGTGGGGAGATTCTGCGGCGTTCGTGATCGGGATCACCGGCGCGAGTGTCGATCGGGTATCAGCTGGTGTCTCGTGGCGTGAGCTGAGACTTCGTTCTCTCTACCCAGCGCCAGCACGCTTATGGTCTGTTTCGTTTTCACCGGAGTATCGCTATGAATCTCGAGGATCACCCATTGGATGCGTTGATGGAAATCACGGCGCGGCCGACCGTCGTGTTCGTCCGCGGCGAGGGCGTCATTGGCTGTGGGATCACACCGGGCGCAAGTATCTCGACTTCGTACAGGGCTGGGCGGTGAATTGCCTCGGGCATTCGCCTGCCACGGTGGTGGAGGCGCTGACGCGACAGGCGCAGCACGCTCATCACGCCCAGCCCGGCGTTCTACAACGAGCCCAGCATCCGGCTCGCCAAGGCGCTGACCGAGGCATAGCTGCTGCGACCGCGTGTTCTTCGCCAACACCGGCGCCGAGGCTAACGAGGGGCGCGATCAAACTGGCGCGCAAGTACGGCGGCGCTGCACCAAGGGCGGCGCCTACGAGATCATCGCCTTCAGGGCGCCTTTCACGGCCGCACACTGGCCACCATGTCGGCATCGGGCAAGCCGAACTTTGAGCCGCTGTTCGAGCCCAAGGTGCACGGTTTCCCAAAGCCCAGCTCAACGATCTCGCCTCGGTCGAAGCGGCTGATCACGGACAAGACGGTGGCCGTGATGCTCGAGCCGATCAGGGAGAGGCCGGCGTGTTCTGCGCGACCGACCACCTTCCTGCATGAGCTGCGCGAGTTGACGACGCGGCGTGGATTGCTTCTGATCCTCGACGAGGTCAGACCGGCATGGGACGCACCGGCCGGCTGTTCGGCTACCAGCATGCCGGCATCGAGCCGGACATCATGACGCTCGGCAAAGGCATCGGCGCCGGCGTGCCACTCGCCGCGCTGCTCGCGAAAGAGATGGCGTGTTGCTTCGAGCACGGCGACCAGGGTGGCACGTACAACGGCAACCCGCTGATGTGCGCGGCCGGCCTGGCGGTGCTGGAAGCAGTCTCCAGTCCGGCGTTTCTGGCTGGCGTCTCGAACATGGGCGCTTACTTTTGCCAGGTCGGCTCGAGCGGCTGTCCGCCGAGCGCCGGCTGGGGCAGGTGCGCGGCCGCGGCCTGCTGCTTGCCCTCGACCTCGGGCCAGCCGATCGGGAACGACGTGGTGCAGATGGCGCGTGATGCCGGGCCTGCTGATCAACTCGCCGCGGCCCGACTCGCTGCGCTTCATGCCCGCGCTGAACGTCACGCGCGAGAGAGGTCGACAAGGATGATCGCTGTGCTCGACGCGGTCTTGGGAGCCGCGCGTCTGGCAGGCGTGACGCGACATCCCTAGAGCAACCCGGGCCTGCGGCAGACCAGGCCGTTCTCCGCGAGCGAGTGCACGCTTACAGCTGCTTGCGCGCCACGAACCGCCCACCGCCCAGCTTGCCCTGCGCGGAACAGGCTAACGAAGAAAGCGTAAGTGTCGTCCCAGCTGCGGAAGTGCTCGGCGCCGAATTTGCGCACGGTATCGTCTTTCAGGCTGCGATACATGGCGAGCCGCTGGACGAGAATCTGTGCCCAATGCGCGCTGAGGTCGTCCCGTTCCAGAACCTGCGCAGCCGCAGCCTGCCAGCAATTGTGCGTAAGCCGTCCAGCGTCTCCAGCGTCCGGGAACGTCATGTCCCGTTACAGCGCTCTCATCTCCGCGGGCTGGAGCGACGCGCGCCGGAGGATGTCGGTGAATGCAAATCGTGCCGCCCGGCTTGACCACACGGGCGCACTCCGCAATCAGCCGCGGCTTGTCGGGCACGTGGCACCAGGCTTCCTGGCCGATGCACGACGATCGAAGCTGGCGTCGTCGAACGGCATATCGAGCGCGTTGCCGAGGCGAAAATCCACCAGATGGTCGAGGTGTGACCAAGCTGGGTCAGACGCGATCGCTGCTGCGATAGCGGGCTCTCCGTCAGGTCGAGCCCGGTGACGCGGCAGCCGATGCGATGCGCAAGATAGCGTGCCGGGCCGCCATGCCGCTGCACACATCGAGCACGTGGTGATTTGGCGCGATGCCTGCCTTCGACGCGAGCACGTCGTTCGCCTCGACACCCGCCGAAGTGGTCCTGGTCGTGGTCCTTGAGAATGTCTTCCGTCAGCTCGGGGAGCGCTACGCCCTGGCCTCGAGGGCGTGCAGGATCTGCGCTTCGTTGATCGGATGCGTTTCGTAGAACTGGATGACGGCTGCGCCGGCGTGCTGTGAGTCATCGCTATGACGCCGGCGGCGGGTCGTGGCGGGCCAGGGCTCTGCGGCTCCAGCGCTTCGGCGCCGGCACCGGCCGAGCAAGACTTCGAGCGCGAGGCCGATCGACGAGCAGGCGGCGATCGCTCCCGCTCGGCCCGTCCAGCTCGATCCCGAGCGGCAGGCCGCCAGCGGTCATCCCCATCGGGCAGCGCCAAGCCGGGAATGCCGGCATTGCTGCCCGGATCGGTGTTGGCGATGAACGTGAAGAAGGTCGGCACCCTCTTGCCGTTGAGCGGTCACTCTCGTTCGAGTCTTCCAGCAGCTGCGCCGGCAGCGGGGTGGTGGGGAAGATGAGGGCATCGAGCCGGTACTTGGCGAAGGTTTCGGCGTACAGCCGTTGCAGCTTGGGCCGGTGCTGCTCGATCGCATCGCGATAGACCGCCTCGGGGATGGCTTTGTCGCCGACGATGAAGGTGTCGAAGATCCCCTTCACATCCGGGCTCGCGATCTGAGCTGGCCACGTCGCGGACGCTGAGCCCGGTCTGGTACTCAGCAAGGTAGGCAGCGAGGTCGTGGTTGCCTTCGTACAGCGCCACCGCGAAGCCTACGCTTGCCGTTGGCTTCGAGCCAGCCCCGGGATCTCGACGTCGATCAAGCTGGACCCCGGCTGCGCGCAAGGCGTCGAGCGTGCTCTCCGCGACCTGCGCGACTTCCGGCGTCGAGGTTCTGATAGAACGGCGTCCTCGCCACCCGAGCCGGTATCGCGCTCAGGCGTGCCAGGTTTGACCGGCTGCATGTCGCCGGTGATGACCTGGTCCAGCAGCACCAGGTCGCCGACCGTGCGCGCCATCGGCCCGGCGGTGTCGCGCGTATGGGAGATCGGAGTGATGCCCTCTCCGTTGTAACGGCCGACCGTCGGGCGCAGCCCGGCAATCCCGTTCAGCGCGGCGGGGATGCGCACCGAGCCGCCGGTGTCGGATCCCAGTCCGGCCGGGGCCATGCGCGCGCGCGATGGCCGCGCCCGTGCCGCCGCTGGAGCCGCCCGCGAACCGGCGCTGGTCATACGGCGTGACGCACCGCGCCGAAGGCGGCGTTGTTGCTGGTGATGCCGAAGGCCAGCTCGTGCATGTTGGTCTTGCCGATGACGATGGCGCCGGCGTCGATCAGCGCCTGGGCGACCGGCGCGTTTTCAGTGGGCACGAAGTTGCGCAACGCCGGTGTTCCGGCCGTGTTGGGCAGGCCCGCCACGTGGATGTTGTCCTTGATAACCACCGGCACGCCGTGCAGCGGGGCGAGTGCGGCGCCTGTCTGGTACTGGCGGTCTGCTTCCTTCGCGGCCTTGAGGGCGCCCGGCCCGGTTTACCGTAATGAAGGCGTGCAGGCCTGGACCCGGCGTCGATCTGCTTCGAGCAGCGCGCGTCGACCAGATCCTCGACTGGTGATCTTTCCTTCGCGGATGAGGCGTGCAGCCTCGGCTGCCGAAAGTTCGGAGTAGTCCATTTTCTGCTGTGCGCCGGCCGCCAGGGGCACAGCAGCATCAGGGCGCACCAGGCTGCAGTTCGGATTCGGCGCAGGAACAGGCTCCACATGTCGATCTTCTCCCTTGGTGGTGATGTCGTGGCGGGGATCTTCTCCGCCTCGGACGAGCCGCGCTTTCGGCCGCCAAACGGCGTCACGGCGAAGCCGCGTCACTCTACACCCGAGAACGGTGAGCCGAAGGCCTTGAGGCTCGCGCAGCCATCATCTTGACTGATCGTTCCAGATGTGGTCTCAATGCCGGCATGGTCAAGAGCAAACAGTTCGACCGGCACGTTGCACTCGATGAGGCGATGGAGCTGTTTTGGGAGCGGGGCTATCACGCCACTTCCATGCAGGACCTGGTCGACCGGCTGGGCGTGAATCGCCAGAGCCTGTACGACACCTACGGTGGCAAGGATCAGTTGTTTCTGTCCGCCCTGGAGCGTTATCGGGAGCTGCAGGGCGCGCCGCTGCGCCGGACGCTGGAGCGGGAAGGACCGGCCTCTGTGGTGCTCCGCCATTTTTTGCTGAAATGATCGAAAACCTCACAGGCGGCGAGTGCAAGGGCTGTTTCATGGCCAATACCACGACCGGATTGGCGGGGCAGGATGAGGCGGTGTTCGAAATCTGTGCGGCAAACCATCGTCAGTTGGAAGCTAGCCTTCTCGGGCTTGCTGCTGCGGGCCCAGCAGAACGGGGAGATTGCTGCAGACCGGTCGTTGCTGCCCATGGCGCGGTTCCTGGTGAACACGATCAACGGATTGGGCGTGACCGCCAAGGCGACACGCGACAAGAAGGTGCTGCAGGAGATCGCAGAGGTTGCGCTGAGTGCTGCGCTGGCGTGCTGTGATTTTTTGTCGTTATCAGAACGATCGTTCCATTATGGAGGTAGCTCATGGGTAAGCTCGACGGCAAGATCGCTTTAGTCACCGGTGGGACCACAGGAATCGGACTGGCCGCCGCGCGACCTGTTTCAGCAGGAGGGCGCGCAGGTCTATGTCACGGGCGCAGCGAAACGAAGCTCGCTCGAGGTTGAGCAGCAGCTTCCCGGTGTCGTGGCGCTTCGCTCGGACGCAGCGGAGCTCGAGGACATCGATCGACTTGCCGCCGAGATCGAGCGGCGCAGCAGCCGGCTCGACGTCCTGTTCATCAACGCCGGTATCGCCAGATTCCTACCGATCCAGCAGGTCACGCCCGCGCTGCTCGATGAGATGTTCGATATCAACTTCCGGGGCCCCTACTTCACGGTGCAGCGGCTGCTGCCGCTCATGCCCTCCGGCGCATCGATCGTCCTGACCACGTCGGTCGCGGCCGACTTGGGCTTGAGCTTGTCAAGCGTCTATGCGGCCAGCAAAGCCGCGCTCTCCTCGCTCGCTCGCACACTATCCAACGAGCTGTCGCCCAGAGGCATTCGCGTCAATGAGGTGAGCCCAGGCCCGATCGAGAACGCCGATCTTCGCCACGATGGGACTGACGCCGGATCAGGAATCCGGTTTCAAGCAAGACCATGGCGGGGATGGTGCCGCTCAAGCGCCTGGGCACGTCGGAAGAGGTGGCCAAGGCGGTCCTTTATCTCGCGTCGGCCGATTCGAGCTTCTTGCTGGGCGCGAAGATCCGGATTGACGGGGGCCTGGCGCTCAATTGAACGACCGAGCCGTACGTCGTCTCTCAGTGACGACGTATTGGACAGATGAAAATGGCTGAAAGGAGTCAGCATGAAACCAGATTCGCGTTGCAATTGCTTCCATTCGTCACAGTGGCTGCGTTGGCACTCTGCTAACCACGCGTACGCGCAGTCGACGCGATTGCGTACGCCGTGCAGACCGATCCCGCAATACCGGACACCACGACCAGACAGCAGCAAGATGAGGTGATGAAACTGTTCACCGCTCATCTCGGGCCTTTGGCTGACGCGCGATCCGACCAGTTACCCGTATGAAAGGCTGATCACCGAAGATGCGGTGTTCGAATATCCCTATGCCCAGACCGAATCCGCCCGCTATATCGAGGGCGGGCGGCCGTTGCGGAGGCGCTGCGCAAACTGCCACGCGGCGGCATCCGATTGGCGGTTTGACGATGTCAAGCTGTTCCAGACGCCGCACCCGGACGTTTTCTTCGTCGCCTACAAGCTATCGACGACCCAGTACGCGTTACGCGCAGACGCTACCTGGCACGCATCACGGTGAGAGACGGGCAGATCGCCAACTACTACGAGCTGTGGGATCGCAGCGTTGCCGGGGTCGCTTCCGCTACCGCGTTGCACAATTGAGGTGCCGTGGCGCACGGGCTGAGTCGAAACGTGCGTGAACAATGCGGCGCCGTGGACCGATAAGGAAAAGTCGATTTTGGATGTCTTCCAGAATCGGCTCTTCCCGCTGATGCGATTAAGGGTAAGATGCCATGCCAAGGGGTCATACGCCGGGACAAATCAAGCAAGGCACATCCGTATGACCCGGGAGGAAGGGATTTACGCCCCGCTGACGCCATGGCGGGCGTTTATTTTTTGTACCCTGCTGTTGCGCTCAGCGCGACACGTTTCGCTTCGGGCCGCGCTACCAGTCCTGCTGATCCGCCTTCGCCCACGAGTCCCGCATCGTAACGGTGCGGTTGAAGACCGGCCGTGACGCAGCGTGGTCGGCCTGATCCGCGACGAAGTAGCCGTGCCGCTCGAACTGGAATCGCTCCTCCGGCTGCGCCTGTGCCAGCGACAGCTCCACGTAAGCGGTGATGACCTTCTTGGCGTTCGGATTGAGATCCTGCAGGAAGTCGCGTCCCCGGCGCCCGGATTGGGCACAGCGAACAGCCGGTCGTACAGGCGTACTTCCGCAGCCACCGCATGTCTGGCCGAGACCCAGTGCAGGTTGCCCTTGACCTTCTTCTGCTCTGCGCCGGGCGTACCGCTGCGCGACTCGGGTTGATACTCGCAGTGCACGACTGTCACGTTGCCGTCGGCATCCCGGTCGTAGCCGACGCACTTCACGATGTATGCATAGCGCAGCCGCACCTCGTTGCCCGGATACAATCGGTAGTAACCCTTGGGCGGCTCGATCTGGAAATCTTCGCGCTCGATCCACAACTCCCTCGAGAAGGGCATGCCGCGTTTGCCCAGCTCCGGCTTCTGCGGGTGGTTGGGCGCCTCGCAGATCTCTTCCTGGCCCTGCGGGTAGTTGTCGATCACGAGCTTGATCGGATCGAGCACGCCGATGCGCCGCGGTGCGCGCTCGTTCAGATCTTCGCGCATGCAGTCCTCGAGGATGGTGTAGTCGATCCAGGAGTCGGCCTTGGACACGCCGATGCGATCGGCGAACAGCCTGAATCCTTCCGGCGTGAAGCCGCGCCGGCGGGCGCCCAACCAGGGTGGGCATGCGCGGGTCGTCCCAGCCTGTCGACATGCTTCTCTTCCACCAGCTGAATCAACTTGCGCTTGGACAGCACGACGTAAGTGAGATTGAGGCGTGCGAACTCGATCTGCCGGGGCAGCGGCGGTCGCAGATATTCCGAAATCGGCCAGCCGCTCGTTGAGCCAGTCGTACAGCGGCCGATGGTCCTCGAACTCCAGCGTGCACAGCGAGTGCGTGATGTTCTCCAGCGCGTCGGAGACGCCGTGGGTGAAGTCGTAGCTCGGGTAGACGCACCACTTGTCGCCGCTGCGGTGATGGTGCGCATGGCGGATGCGATAGGCCACAGGGTCGCGCAGATTGATGTTGGGCGAAGTCATGTCGATCTTGAGCCGCAGCACGTACTTGCCGTCTGGAAACTCGCCCGCGCGCATGCGGCGAAACAGGTCCAGGCTCTGTTCGATCGGGCGCTCGCGCCACGGGCTGTTCCTGCCCGCTTCCGGTCAAGGTGCCGCGGAACTCGCGCATCTCTTCCGCCGTCAGCTCGTCCACGTAGGCCAGGCCGTGCTGGATGAACGCCTCGGCGAACTGCGTACAGAGTAGTCGAAATAGTCCGACGCGTAGTACAGGTGGTCACCCCAGTCGAAGCCCAGCCAGTGCACCGCGTCAGGATGGAGTCGACGTACTCGGTCTCTTCGGTGACCGGGTTGGTGTCGTCGAAGCGCATGTGGCAAATGCCGCCGTACTCCTGCGCTACGCCGAAGTTGAGGCAGATGGACTTGGCGTGCCCGATGTGCAGATAGCCGTTCGGCTCCGGCGGGAAGCGCGTGCGGATGCGTGCCGGATCCTTCGGCCCGCTCTTGCTGCACGGAGGCGGGCCCGGGCCTGCCGGCCCAGGTGCGCGTGGCGTATGTCCCGGTCTCCAGGTCCTGCTCGATGATGTTGCGGATGAAGTTGGTGACGTGGGTGGGCGGCGGCAACCGGGTTTGGTCATGGGTGAATTCGGCTCGAAGGCGTATAAGGCTTTGATTTTACCGTACCGCAGCGGGCCTCACTGCGGCGCGCCCGGTCCCTCGAAGGAGACGAAATATTATCGGGTTGCGTCAGGTGCGGCGTCTGCTGCGTTGCGCTCTCGCAAAGAGTACCTACGCCTAGCTTCGTCGCGACGCCTTGCATCCATCCGCACCTGACGCAACGCGCGTCGTGCGAATTGATCAGACCTTCCTAACTTACGCGCGCCTTAGCGCGATGACCTGAGCAGCCACCGCTGAATGAAGTAGTCCAGCGACAACTTGCCCGGGCCGTGGAAAAAGGTCACGGCGAGCAGCGCGCCCCACAGCACATGGTCCTTGATGCCGGCTTCGCTGATGTCGGGGTAAGACGTGGCGGCGACAAGGTTGAACACGAACGCGCCCAGCGCCACGGCACGCCCGCCGATGCCAGCACCAGCAGCGGCGGCAGACAAAGCTCCGCCGCTGTTCCCATGTACGCGGCAAGCTCTGGCGGCAGCAGCGGCACCGCATACTCGTTCTCGAACAGCGCGAGGCGTGCTGTCCCAGCTCTGGATCTTCACCAGTCCGGACATGAAGAACACCTTCGCGACGTAGATGCGGATCGCGAGGTCGAAGATCGGCGTGGCATAGTCGATTCCCTTCGCCACCTTCACGGCAGAGCTCTGCCAGGCGTTTGATGATCATCGTTTTGCTTCTCCCTGAGTCGCCATGCCGAATGCAACCAGCGTTCCGCCGAGCACGTGATGCTGCAGGAAAGCGGACAGGTCGAGTCCGGGGTCGGCCCGCAGCGCGCGGTTGTGCGCCTCGGCGATGGACACGCCCTCGGCCAGGCCTTGGAGCAGTTTCAGCTCCCCCGGCGAGCCGCTCGAGTTGGACGCCGGAGCTGCGGCGGATGACCAGCAGCGCATCTCCGCCAGCATCCAGCCGAACCGACTGATCCGCGGTGAAGCCGGGTTGATTCACCTCCAAATGCGCAAGATCGGATAGGGCGAACAGACGATGCGACTGGCGGGATGCAGATCGAAGCGTAGCGTTGCGAAGACCTCCGGTGGCACCGCCGCGAGCGCTTGAAGATCGAGGGGCACGGCGTCCGCGGCGTGGAACACGCTATCCATCGCCCATTCGAGCTTCGCTACGTCGGGCAGATAGCGCGAGTTGAGCCGACGGCGGCCACTGCGCCAGAAACTCTCCCAACTCGCCGCCGAAGTCGCTGAGATCACCGGACCGGGACGGGTAGCGCGAAGCATAGGCATCGGCGGCGCGATTGAAGAACGGCACGCCGACCAGCGCGAGGATCACCGGGTAGACCTGGCGCAGCGTGTTGCGGTAATTGCCGAACACGTTGTTGCGGTAGATGCCGATGCGCGCTGGCGCGTCGAGGTCCGTGTGCCGCCACGATCCAATCCGCTATAGCGCCCTCGTCGCGATCGATCACGGCACGCGCGAAGGCGGCCTGCAGGTCAGGCAGCGACAGCATGCACGTGCTCGAGGATCTGCGTCGCCTTTGCGGCCTCGCCGAGCAATACGCCCAGCGGCGGGATGTCGGTGTCCCACTCGATCAACGTCGGCCGGGCCCCAAGACGTGCAATAGCTTCCCGGTACAGGGTCCGAGACCTGGTCGGCCACGGCCGTTCCGTGTGTATCGATCAGGCAGGGTCCGCTAGCGTCGAAGCCGGCCAGGTGGATCTCCTGCACCGCCGCGGCGGGTATCGCGGCCAGATAAGCGAGCGCGTCGAAGCGATGGTTCACCGCGCTCACGTGGATGTTGTTCACATCGAGCAGGATCGCGCAACCGCTGCGCGCTGCGACCTCGGCGAGGAATTCCCACTCCGGAATCGTGGAGTGGCGGAACTGCAGATAGCTCGAGACGTTCTCGATCAGGATCTGCCGTCCGAGGTGGGTTTGCACCTGCTCGATGCGGCCGCAGACGTGTGCGAGCGCCTCTTCGGTGTAAGGCAGCGGCAACAGATCATTGAGATGGCGGCCACCGGCCGCACCCCAGCACAGGTGCTCCGACACGAGGCCTGGCTCGTACCGATCGATCAGGCGCGCGAGGCTTGTCGAAATGGGCGCGATCCAGAGGAGACGCCGAGCCCAGCCCCAGCCCGACGCCATGCAGGCTCAAGGGATAGTCGCGCCGGACGCGCTCGAGGGAAATGGTGCGGCTGACCACCGTCGCCGAAATAGTTTTCACTGTGGACCTCGACCCACGCGATGTCGGGACGTGTGTCGATGATCTCGCGACAATGCGGCGCACGCAGGCCGATCCCGGCGCGCGCTGGAATCGCGGCCGTTCCGAACTCTGCGCGTGCCGCAACCTGCATCGCGAGATTACTTCTTGGATGCGACCACCGTTCCGCCCGCGATCTTCTCGCAGGTTCCCTTCGGCAGGTAGACCCATTCCTCGCCACCGTCTGCCTTGGCCTGGCCGGCGCAGGAGTGCTTGCCGGTGCCGCAGTCGTTCTTGCCCGCCTTGGCGACGCCGGGCGCATTTTCCATTCCTTTGTGGTCATCGGCGGCGACCGCGTTCGAGCCGGCTGTAGCGAGTCCGACGGCGAGCAGGGTGGCGATGGCCGAGCGAATGGCTAGAATCAGTTTGCTTCATGGATTGGTCTCCTTGAGACTGCAAGTGGACTGTAGTGGTTTTCGAGCGTTTGCCTGAGTGTCGCCACGAGCGGCCTTGCGACCGTCGCGATCCCACGACTGATACTGACGTTGATGCCCCGGCGCTTGGATGCATCCAGGTCGGGCGGCTGCTTTCTCAGCGCCCGCGGACGGAGCTATCACGGTTCCACAAAAGGCGAGTACGCAACCGAGCCCGGTATCCACCAGGGCGCACCCAGAGTAGTTGCCGGTCGCCGCCGTGGCTGAGCAGCAAGAGATCGAGCAACACCATGGTCATCGCGGTGATCAAACCGACCCCGAGGGCATAGTTGCGTTTGGCTCCGTTACGCGAAGCAAGCCGAGCACTATCACCCAGACGATGAGCACCCAGGGATTGCGACTGAGCCCGACCGCGAGGGCAGCAAGGGCAATACCACCGAGGGTTCCGAGAAAGCGCTGGAAGACCAGCTTGATGCTGGCCGGACCGTCGGACGCATCACGAACAGCGCCGTCACGGTGACCCAGAAGCCGCGCGACACCCCAATGGCCTGGGTTGCCGAACACGCAATAACGGCGACCGTCACGTAACCACAGCGTGTAGCGCAGGCCGGCCACCGACTGGCCGGACAGCACCAGTCGCATCGCGTGAGTCCACGTGGGCGGCAGCGCTTCGTCCTCCGCCTTGCGTGCGAGATACCCCAGCAGCACGACCACGCACGCGAACAGGCCGCCGATGAAGAAGGCTGCTCCAGCATCTGAACTGTGGACGTTCGCACCGCTGCCGATCACCATGCCCACGGTCGCGAAACGGCAGACCATTTCGAGGGGTCGATGGAGGTCCGCCACCCACGCGGTTGCGAACGCGCCAGTCGCGATGAGTCCCAGCGTGCGCCAAAGGTCGCCGTCGACCATCGAGGCGAGAACGCGCCTGCAGTCATAGAAGCAGATCGTGGCGAGCATGAGAACCAACCGCTCGTGCAGCCTGCCGCCGATGTCCGACAGCAATGCGAACATCGCCCCGAGAGCGGCGAATACGCCTGCTCCCGGATGACCAATTGTCACGCCGAGCATCGGCGGCACGCCGCATGCGATCGCGAACCGGAAACCGAGCTCCCATCGCAGCGGCTCGGGATCGAGCTGACCAGCGACGCCAGCGCGGTCTTGAGCGCAGACAAGTCGATCACCCTCCGAGACACGGGGCTCGGGCGGCCCCGACGCCCGGCTCGAATGCGATTACGTGTCCGGCCAGCGGCTGGCGCTCGCGTGCGTCGGGGGTGAGGCGCAGCCACGCGGAGGTGACGAACAGGGTGCGCAAATCGGCGCCGCCAAACGTCAGGCTGGTTACGTGCTGCACAGGGCAGGTTGCACCACTGTGTCGATGCGCCCGTCCGGTGCATAGCGCGTGATGCGCCAGCCGTCGTAGTGCGCGTTCCAGACAAAGCCCTCCGCGTCCACGGTCAACCCCATCCGGATAGCCGTCTTCCGGCGCCAGCGCCGCGAACACACGGCGGTTGCGCGCCAGCCCTACGCCACGATCGAAGTCGTAGGCGTAGATGCACCACAGCCAGGTGTCGCACAGATACATGATGCGATCGTCCGGGCTCCACGCGATGCCGTTGACGCAGGAGATGCCGCGGTCGATGCGATGCGCCTCCGTGGTTCGGATCCAGCCGGTAGACGGAGCCCGTCGTCTCGGGAGTGTTGGCGATGTTCTTGGTGCCTGCCCAGAAGCGGCCCGCGCGGTCCACCTTACCGTCGTTGAAACGGTTGCCCGGCATGCCCGCCTCAGGGATGCGTAATAGGTGTCACGGCGCCATTGGTCGTGTCGAGAAATACGAAACCGACCCGCGTGCCGGCAACCAACCCGCCGCGCCCGCGCAGCCCGATGCAGCTGGTGACCTCCGGCATCGCCCAGCGCGCAACCGCGCCAGTCGCCGTCTCGAACCGTTGGACAACCTTTCCTTCCACATCGACCCAGTACAGCGCCTGCTCTCGGACACTCCACACCGGACTCTCACCGATGAGGTTGGCGGCGGGGACGAGTACGCGGATATCAGGCGTGGCTGCGGTCAACTATCCACCACCCTCTCCACCCTCCGTTCGTTTCTGAGCGTCGGATGAGTAGCATCCAGAGTCGAAGGATCGTAGTGAGCGCCGGCCGCGGAACATCCAGAGTCGAAGGATCGTAATGAGCGTAAGGCGCTGAGCATCTGTCGCGCGGGCGCTCCTCCCTCCCCCGTTCGTCCTGAGCGTCGGATGCGCAGCATCTCAGAGTCGAAGGATCGTAATGAGGTCGGTCGCGCAGCATCAGAGTCGAAGGATCGCCGGACGTGTCCTGCTAACCACGCTTGCTACTCCCTTTCACTCGTTCACCGACATCTTTCCCCGCGCCAACCTGTGCACCTCGTTCCAGTCGCCTTGGATCATCGCCTCCTTCTTCTTGCGGCTCCAGCCCTTGATTCGAAGCTCTGCAGCCAGTGCCTCCTCACGCCGCGCGCACTCCTGTGCGAAGGCCAGTTCGACTGGGAGGCGGGTTTCAGTGTATCCCTTGACCTCTCCTGACTGATGCTTCGCGACTCGCAGGCCGAGATCATCCGTGTTGCCCTGTGTAGTAGGAGCCGTCAGCGCAGCGGAGGATGTAGACCCAGAAGGGTTTGGACATTGTGATTCCTGGTTCTGAGTTGCCTCGCGTGTTACCCTCACTACGGTCCTTCGACTCTGGACGCTTTGCGTCCCACGCTCATTACGATCCTTCGACTCTGGATGCTGCGCATCCGACGCTCAGGACGAACGGGGAGGGTGTCGGTGCCTCGACTCTGGACGCTTGGTGCGATCAGAACGATCCTTCGACTCGGGCTGCTCCGCATCCGGCGCTCAGGACGATCCTTCGACTCCGTGGCTGGTGCTACTACGCTCATTACGATCCTTCGACTCTGGATGCTCCGCATCCGACGCTCAGGACGAACGGGCTGGAAAATGATGCGTTCGTTATGACGCGTCCACCACCGCCTTCGTGATCGGCGCGGTACCATCGCTTCCCGCCGAACTCGAACGGGCGCACCGCCCGCCGGCGAACACAGCTCGCACTGCGTCTTCCAGCGCCCGTGCACCTGCGCTCAAGCGCGCATCACTATGCCGCTCGCCCAGCCATTCCAGCATCATCGCGGCCGACAGGAACATCGCCGTGGGGTTGGCCTTCCCGGTGCCGGCGATGTCCGGTGCGGTGCCGTGTGAGGGTTGAAACAGCGCGTGCTTGTCACCGATGTCGCCGGACGGCGCGAGACCCATGCCGCCGATTAAGCCCGCCCCCAGGTCGGAGAGGATGTCGCCAAACATGTTCTCGGTGACGACCACGTCGTAGCTCAAGGCTGGCGCACGAAATTCAACGCCATGGCGTCGATGTTGCAGGTGTCGGACGCGAGCTGAGAGAAATGTCGGGCGCGCTCGCCGAAGATCGCGTGCGAGAAGGCGAAGGCGCGCAGCACGCCGGCCTTGTCCACGCATGTCACTTTGCCGGCGCGTCCTTTGCGCCTTCGCGGCGTGCCGCGAGCCGGAAGGCGTAGTCGAAGATGCGCTCAGAGCCGTGCCGCGTGATGCGCAAGGTGTCGACCGCCGTATCCGCATCCAGCATGGTGCCGCGCCCGCGCGACCAGTAGAGGCCCCTCGGTTTGCTCGCGCAGGATGACGAAGTCGATCTGCTCGGCGCGTGGATCGCGCAGCGGACCGTGCAGGCCCGGGATCGCGCGGATCGGGCGCACGCCGGCATACAGATCGAGGTTGACGCGGATGTCGAGCTGGGGCGCGATCTCGGTGCCGTCGGGATAGCGCACGTCGGGCAGACCCATCGCACCGAACAGGATTCGCATCGGCGCGCTCGCACTCACGCATGGACTCGTCCGGGAAGGCGTTGCCGGTGTCCCGATACAGGCTAGCTCCACCCGGCAGCTTGCTCCATTCGAAGCGCCGGCCGGTCTTCTCCGATAGGGCGCCGAGCACCGTGAGGCACGCGTCCATGACTTCGACGCCGATGCCGTCTCCGGGCAGTACGGCGATGCGCAGATATGAGAATCCAGACGCCATGCATTGTTCCTCTCTTGAGTTGTCTTTTCTGACCCGGTCGATCTCAGGCAGGCCTGTGCGGAATCATACGCGAGGCTTCGACTCGGGATGACCCTTCAACTGTGGACGCTTCGCGTCCGACGCTCAGGGGACCTTTCGATTCTCGACGCTTCGTGTCCCGACCCTCATTACGATCCTTCGACTCTGAACGCTTCGCGTCCGACGCTCAGGACGAGCAGGGAGGGGACAGGGGAATAGTGGCTTAGAATTCGGAATGTTCAATTGGTGAGGTGAACAAAATGAAGATAAAGGGAGCGGTATGTATCATCACAGGAGCGGCACCGGTGCCGGGGCGGCCTGCGCCGTCCAGTTCGCCCGCAAAGGCGGCCGGGCGGTGGTGAACTACAGTCGCAGCGAAGACGAGGCGCGTAAGACCGTCAAGGCCTGCGGGCCGCTGGTGGTGAGAGCGATCGCGGTCAAGGCGGACGTCGCGAGCGATGCCGACTGCCGCTCGCTTGCGCAGGCCGCGCTAGACCAGTGGGGGCGCATCGACGCGCTCGATCAACAACGCGGGCATCACCAAGTCACGCCGCCGCCAGGGATCTGGAGGCGCTGAGCGCCGAAGACTTCCAGCGTCTCTACGCCGTGAATACGATCCGGCCCTTATCAGATGATCCGCGCCTGCGCGCCGGCGATGAAAGCGCAGGGCGCAGGTGCCGTGGTGAACATCTCGTCAGTCGCCGGGCGTAATGGGGTGGGCTCGTCGACCGCCTACGTCGCTTCGAAGGGCGCACTCAACGCGATGACCCTCGCGTTGGCCCGGGCTCTGGCGCCGAGCCATTCGCGTCAACGCCATATGTCCCGGCATGATCGAGACGCGCTGGCACAAGGACCGCTTCGACGCCGAGGGCTACGCCAAGTTCAAGGCCGAGTACGAGAAGATGGTGCCGCTCGGCAAGGCGGCGAGCCCCGACGACGTCGCCGACTCCGCGATGTGGTTGATAGAAGGTGCGGAAATGATCACGGGCGAGTGCATTCTGCTCGACAGCGGGCTGCATCTAGGGAAGCTCTGACCAATCCCTCGCCGGTGGCGTGCGCAACGACAAAGATCGAGGGTATCACCGGTGGTTGCCGCGTACGGTAGAATGGGACCGCGCCGCCAGCAGGAGATAGCGACCTGTAACAAGGTCAATCACGGGGTGAGATGGATGCCCTGCCTGACGGGCCGCGCGCCCGGCCTCACGCAATGCCCGGCGTGGACGAGGAATCGGGCTATAACGAGAAGCGTTTCCGACGCCGAGCGCGTCGCACGGAGAATTCAGATCATGGCAAAGAAATCCACCGCAAAGAATCAAGTAAAGCTCAGGTCGCGCCAGTGGTTCGATAACCCGGACAATCCCGGACATGACCGCGCTCTACCTCGAGCGCTACATGAACTTCGGGCTGACGCGCGAGGAGCTGCAGGCCGGCAAGCCCATCATCGGCATCGCGCAGTCGGGCTCGGACCTGTCGCCCTGCAACCGCCATCACCTTCGAGCTCGCCCATCGCGTGCGCGAAGGCATTCCGCGAAGCCGGCGGCATCGCGTTCGAGTTTCCGGTGCATCCGATCCAGGAAACCGGCAAGCGCCCGACGCGCAGCGCTCGACCGCAACCTCTGCGTACCTCGGGCTGGTCGAGATTCTCTACGGCTACTTCATCGACGGCGTCGTGCTCACCACGGGCTGCGACAAGACCACGCCCGCGCAGCTGATGGCGGCGGCGACGGTCGACATCCCGGCCATCGTGCTGTCGGGCGGACCGATGCTGAACGGCTGGTTCCGCGGCGAGCGCACCGGGCTCCGGCACCATCGTCTGGAAAGCGCGGCGAGCTGCTCGCGGCAGGTGAGATCAATCGACGAGCAATTCATCGATCTCGTCGCCTCGTCCGCGCCGTCGACTGGCCATTGCAACACGATGGGCACGGCATCGACCATGAACTCGCTCGCGGAAGCGCTCGGCATGTCGCTGCCCGGCAGCGCCGCGATTCCGGCCCCGCACAAGGAACGCGCGGAGCAACGCGTACCACACCGGCAAGCGCATCGTCGAGATGGTGTGGGAGGACCTGCGCCCGTCGAAGATCATGACGCGCGAGGCGTTCGAGAACGTCATCGCTCGTCAACTCGGCGATCGGCGGCTCGACCAATGCGCCGATCCACTTCAATGCGATCGCGCGACACATCGGCGTCAAGCTCGACAACAACGACTGGGAGAAAGATCGGCTACGACATCCCGCTGCTGGTGAACCTGCAGCCCGCGGGCGAATACCTCGGCGAGGAATACCATCGCGCCGGCGGCGTGCCCGCGGTGGTCAACGAGCTGATCAAGGCCGGCAAGATCCGCAAGAACGCGCTGACCGTCAACGGCAAGACGCTGTACGAGAACTGCAGGAAGACGCCGATCCAGGACGACGATGTGATCTGGCCGCTACGAGAAGCCGATGAAGGAGCAGGCGGGCTTCCTGAACCTCAAGGGCAACCTGTTCGACAGCGCGATCATGAAGACCAGCGTGATCTCGGAGACGTTCCGCGAAGCGCTACCTGTCCAATCCGAAGGACCCGAATGCGTTCGAGGGCCGCGCCATCGTGTTCGACGGGCCCGGAGGACTATCACCACCGCATCGACGATCCGAAGCTGAAGATCGACGACAGCTGTCATGCTGTTCGTGCGCGGCGACCGGCCCGATCGGCTACCCGGCGCCGCCGAAGTGGTGAACATGCAGCCGCCCGCCAAGCTGATCAAGCAAGGCGTCACCGAGCTGCCCTGCATCGGCGATGGCCGCCAGTCGGGCACCTCCGGCTCGCCCTCGATCCTGAACGCATCACCGGAAGCGGCGACCGGCGGCGGCCTCGCGATGCTGAAGACCGGCGACCGCGTGCGCATCGATCTCAACAAGCGCACCGCCAACATCCTCATCAGCAAGGCGGAGTACGAGCGAGCGCGATGAAGACGCTCGAGAAGAAGGGCGGCTTTCAAGATTCCAGACAGCCAGACGCCCTGGCAGGAGATCCAGCGCGGCATGGTCGACGAGCTGTCGAACGGCATGGTGCTCAAGCCCGCGGTCAAGTACCAGCGGATCGACCAGACCAAGGGCGTGCCGCGGGACAACCATTAAGAGGAAAGCTGCTCCCACGACCCCGCCTGCTGCGCAGGCTCCTCCTCCCGCAGGAGCAACCGTCTTAGATGTCAAGTCGTATGAAGCGACGCACCTCAGGGTTTGTCCGAACGCACCATAGCGTTGAGCTGGGTCAGCAGCCTGCGCATGCAGGCCAGCGAGCTTCTTGGGGGTTCCCGCGGCGAGCAGCTCCCAAATCCCGGGGAGAACAGGCTACGCAACGGCGCTGAACTCGAACTGCGCCGCGATTCAATCATGAACTCAGAATCTCTCAACGGTAAGATGCGAGGGAATGTAATAAGCGCGTTGACTGGCGCTACGCGCGCTTCATAGTTGGCGACGGCACGAGGTGGCATGAGACCGCCCGGCTACAGGGGAGGGAAAACTGGACATATTTCTCCAGCTGACGCTGAACGGGCTCGCAGTCGGCTGCATCTACGGCCTGGTCGCGCTCGGATTCGTGCTGATCTACAAGGCCACCGAGCTTGTCAATTTCGCCCAGGGCGACCTGCTCATGCTGGGCGCGTTCGTCTGCTACATGGCGGTCGTGTGGTGGGGCCTCGACTACTGGCTCGCCTTCCTCATTGCCGTGCCTGACGATCGCGCGTGTTCGGCGCGCTGCTCGACTGCGGTCCTGTTGCGCCGGGTGATCGGCCAGCCGCAGTTTGCCGTCGTCATGCTGACAATCGGTCTCGGCGCCGATCTTCCGCACCTTCGCCAGCGTTACCTGGGGTCCGAGATCTATACCCTGCCGACGCCGTTCGCCGGCGTGACCAAGATCGCCGGCGTCACGCTCAGCCACCAGTATCTGTCGATCATCGTCGGCACCGTTGATCCTGTGCGCCGTGCTCTACGGCTTCTTCAACCACACGCGCATCGGCGTTGCCATGCAGGCGACCTCGCAGAACCAGCTCGCTGCCTACTACATGGGGATCCCGGTCAAGCTGATCTTCTCGACTGATCTGGGCAATCTCGGCCGGCGTGGCGACGGCGGCGGGCGTGCTGCTGGCGCCGGTGACGCTGATCGACATCAACATGGGGCTGGCGGTCGCGCTCAAGGCTTTCGCCGCTGCCGTGCTGGGCGGCTTCGGCTCGATTCCCGGCGCGCTGGTCGGCGGCATCGTCATCGGCCTGATCGAGCTTTACGCCGGCGCCACCCTGCCCGAACGGCTTCAAGGACACCGCGCCCTACATCGTGCTGCTGATCATGCTGGCGGTGCGGCCGCAGGGCCTGTTCGGAACGCTCGGCCGGAAGAAAGTGTAGGGGCCGACGATGCGTTTCCTGTTCAAAACTTCCTACGAGCAGGACATCGAGGCTATTTCCGCGACCGCATCGACTGCGTCGTGGTACGCTGCTGCTCGCCGTCGCGGTGCTGCTGCTGCCGGTCGTGCTGCCGGCCTACTACATCGGCGAGACCACCTGGGTCTTCATCTACGCGCATCACGCGGCGTCTCGCTCATGGTGCTGGTCGGTTACACCGGACTGGTGTCCCTGGGCCACGCGGCGTTCCTCGGCATCGGCGCCTACGCGCACGCGTTACTTCCTCCAGCAAGGCTTGCCGTGGGTGATCTCGGTCGGACTGGCGATCTTCGATCACCACGGCCTGCGGCCTGGTAGTCGGGCTGCCGGCGCTGCGCATGACGGGCATCTATCTCGCCATCGCCACGCTGGCCTTCTCGGTGATCATCCAGGAAGTCTTCAGCCGCTGGGAGTCGGTGACGCACGGCCTCGTCCGGCCTGGCCGTCGACAAGGCGCGTATCTTCGGCGTCTCGTTCGCGAGCGACACTGCCTTCTACTATCTCTGCCTGCTCTTCCTGCGTCGTGGCGCTGTGGCTGACGCGCAACCTGCTGCGTGCGCCCACGGGCCGCGCCTGGATGGCCATCCGCGACAGCGAGATCGCCGCCCAGTCGATGGGCGTGAACCTGCGCGATCTACAAATCGATGCGCCTTCGCCTACTCGGCGGCGATTGATGGGGCTCGCCGGCGTCGCTGTTCGCGCACAAGATCGCCTTTCTGGCGCCGGACATCTTCACCATCCTGCTGTCCATCCAGGTTCTTCTGCTGGTCATCGTGGGCGGCCTCGGCTCGCTGCACGGCGCGGTCTTCGGTGCGATCTTCGTGGCACTTGCTGCCTCCGATGATCGCCATCCTGCGCGACTCGATCCCGGCCGGCTTCCACGATCTGTCGGCGGCCTCCGGCATTGCGCCGCTCGGCACGGCTGGGCGACGCCATCGGCAACTTCCTCAAGAAGCCGGGCGTCGAGGCCGGCATCTTCGGCTTGATCCTGGTGCTGGTGATCCTGCTCGAGCCGCTCGGCATGTACGGGCGCTGGGTGAAGATCCGGCTCTTCTTCTCGACCTTCCCGATGTACAAGCAAGCGACCTTCAAGCGGCAGCAGCACCTACATGAAGTCGGAGCGGCTGCGGTGACGTTCTTCGAGGCCGATAAGATCTCGATCAACTTCGGCGGCATCCGCGCCGTCGACGGCGTGAGCTTCAAGGTCGCCAAGGGCGAGGTCTTCACCATGATCGGCCCCAACGGCGCGGGCAAAACGACGATCTTCAACCTGGTGAGCCGGTATCTACGATCCGACCGGCGGCCGCCTGATCTTCGAGGACAACGACATCACGCGCGTCGCCGGCGCACCGCATCGCCGCACTCGGCATCGCCCGCACGTTCCAGAACATCGAGCTGTTCGAGCATGCGACGCTCCTGCAGAACCTCCTTCTGGCGCGGCATGCCGCACAAGAGGTCGAACTTCTTCTCGCGAGCTGATGTTCCTGCCGTCGGTCCGGCGCGATGGAGGTCGAGCATCGCGAGGCGGTCGAGAAGGTCATCGATTTCCTCGACCTGCAGCAATACCGCGACAGCTTCATCGTCAACCTGCCCTACGGCGTGCGCAAGGTGACGGAGCTGGCGCGCGCGCTCTGCAGCGATCCGAAGCTGCTGCTGCTCGACGAGCCCTCCTCCGGGCTGAACGTCGAGGAGACCGAGGACATGGCGTTCTGGATCGAGGACATCAAGAATCTGCTCGGCATCACGGTGCTGATGGTCGAGCACGACATGAAGCTGGTCGTCGGCGGTGTCCGACCGGGTGCTGCGCGCTCAACTACGGCCGGCCAGTGGCGCTGGGCTCGGTGCAGGAAGTGCAGTCCCATCCAGAAGTCATCCGCGCCTATCTGGGAGGCTGAGCGGCGCCGTGTCCGAGCCCATCCTCAGGGTCAGCAACCTCGAAACCTACTACGGGCCGATCATGGCCATTCGCGGGGTTTCGTTCGACGTGCCGACCGGCAGCATCGTCACCATCCTGGGCGCCAACGGCGCGGGCAAGACCACCGTGCTCAAGACCGCCTGCGGGGTCATGGACCCGCAGAAGGGGACGGTGACGTTCGCAGGGCCGCGAGATCCAGCGCATGGATCCGGACAAGGTCATGCGGCTCGGCATCAGCCATGTGCCGGAGGGCCGCGAGGTCTTTCCGTTCCTGAGCGTGCGCGAGAATTTGCGCATGGGCGCCTATACGCGCAAGGACCCCGACGGCGTGGCGCAGGATCTCGAGACGGTGTTCGGCTACTTCCCTGTCCTGAAGGAGCGCGCCCACCAGCGCGCCGGCTCGCTGTCGGGCGGAGAGCAGCAGATGCTGGCGATCAGCCGCGCACTGATGGCCCGGCCCCTGCTCATGCTGCTCGACGAGCCCTCGCTCGGCCTGTCGCCCAAGCTGGTGAAGGCGATCTTCGACATCGTCGTTCGCATCAACCGCGAGCGCGGTGTCACCATCCTCCTGGTAGAGCAGAACGCCAACATGGCGTTGCAGACTGCCGAGTTCGGCTACGTGCTCGAGCTCGGGCGCATCGTCATGGCCGACACTTGCGCCCGGCTGCTGCAGAAAGAGGACATCAAGGAATTCTATCTCGGCATCAAGGACCAGAGGCGCACGCGGGCAGCGGCGCTGGAAGAAGCGCAAGACCTGGCGTTGAATCGGAGACTTCGGGCGTGAGGATCGAGATCGAAGGCTGCGACACGATTCCCAAGCTGTTCTGGCATCAGGTCAAGGCCCGCGACGGGCGCACCGCCTTCCGCGAGAAGCATCTCGGCATCTGGCGCGCCACCAAATGGCGGGACTACGGCGAGCGCGCGAAGCTCGCCGGCATGGGCCTCGTGTCAGCTCGGACTGGCGCGCGGCGACGTGGTGTCGATCCTGGCCGAGACTGTCCCCGACTGGCTCTGCGCCGACATGGGCGCGATGGGCGCGGGTGGCGTCACCAACGGTATCTATCCCACCGATTCGACCAGGCAAGTCGACCACATCCTGAACGACACCCGCTCGCGCTTCCTGTTTGTCGAGAACGAGGAGCAGCTCGACAAGTTTCTGAACGTGCGCGAGCCGCTGCCCCTCGGTCGCCAAGGTCTTCGTCTTCGACATGGAGGGGCTGGCGGATTTCAACGATCCACAGATCATGCCGTTCGACGAGCTGCTGGAACTCGGCCGTGCTCACGACGCTCAGCATCGCGGCGAATGGGAGCAGCGCGTTGCCGCCTCGAAGGCCGATGAGCTGGCGTTGCTGGTCTACACCTCCGGTACGACTGGGCCGGCCAAGGGCGCGATGCTGTCGCACCGCAATGTGATCTTCCAGATAGCCAACGCCGACGCCTTCATCCCGATCGGAACCGACGACGAGCAGCTCGCCTTTCTGCCGCTCTGCCACATCGCCGAGCGCACCTTTACCTCGTTCCTGCCGCTGCGCTCCGGCGCCATCGCCAACTTCGCCGAGAGCATCGAGACCGTCGCGGGAGAACGTGCGCGAAGTGGCGCCGACTACCTTCTTCGCCGTGCCACGCATTTGGGAGCGCTTCCATTCCAGCATCGCCATCCGCATGAAGGAGGCGACCTGGATCGGTCGCACAGGCCTACGCCTGGGCCCTCGGCATCGGCCTCAAGGTTTCCGACGCGCGGCTCGAAGGCCGCAAGCCGTCGGCCTGGCTGATGCTGCTCTGCCGCATCGCCGACTTCGCCGTGCTCGACAACATCAAGCGCACCATCGGCATGCATCGCATCGCGTATGCCGCCAGCGGCGCGCGCCGATATCGCCCCGACCTGATCAAGTGGTACCGTGCACTGGGCATCGACATGCGCGAGGCTCTACGGTCAGACCGAGAATTGCGGCGCGGCGACCGGCATGCCCGAGCGCATCAAGCTCGGCACCGTCGGCGTTGCGGCGCCCGGCACCGAAGTCAGGCTTTCGCCGGAGGGCGAGATCCTGATCAAGGGGCCCGCATGTCTTCATGGGCTACCTCAACCAGCCGGACAAGACGGCCGAGGCGTTGCGCGACGGCTGGCTGCACACCGGCGACATCGGCGCCGTCGACAACGAGGGCTATATCAAGATCACCGACCGCATGAAGGATATCATCATCACCGCGGGCGGCAAGAACATCACGCCGTCGGAGATCGAGAATCAGCTCAAGCTCTCGCCCTACATCTCGGACGCCGTCGTGATCGGCGACCGGCGCAAGTTCCTGTCGTGCCTGATCATGATCGACTACGACAACGTCTCGAAGTACGCGCAGGACGCGAACGTGCACTTCACCGACTTCGCCTCGCTTTGCCGCACGACCGAGGTGAGCGACTTGATCTGGACGGAGATCGAGCGGGTGAACGCGAACTTTGCCCGGGCCGAGACGATCAAGAAGTTCCGCATGATCGAGCAGCAGCTTACCGCCGAGGATGACGAGGTCGCGCCGACGCTGAAGCTCAAGCGGAAGTTGGTGAACGACAAGTACAAAGTGATGATCGACAGCATGTATGGCGAGGCGGCATGACACCGGGTTAGTGTCCTGAGTCATAAGTTCGTCGGAAAATTCCGATGCCGAAGAAGCGATTGAGCGGCGAACTTATGACTCAGGACACTAGAGTGAGTTGTGGAGGAACGTCAAAACAAGGAGGCCGAAATGCTTCAGAGGCTAGTGCTCGGAGCGGCCATCGCTTCGATGATGGTCGTGGGAGCGGCGTCCGCGCAGCAACGCGCGGCGTCACCAGGACGAAGTTTTGTTCGGCATGCACACGGATCTGTCGGGCGTAGCGGCGACCTACGGCGTCTCCTCGTCGAACGCCGTGAAGATGCGCTTCGACGAGGTCAACGAGGCCGGCGGCATCCATGGCCGCAAGCTCGCGCGTCATCGTCGAGGATCAGGGCTACCAGGTGCCAAAGGCCGTGCAGGCCTGCAACAAGCTGATCAACCGTGACAACGGTGTTCGCCTTCGTGGCCGCGCTCGGCACGCCGATGAACAACGCCTGCTTCAAGGACCAGCTGGCGGCCGGCGTGCCGAATCTATTTCCGCTGTCGGCGGCGCGCTCGATGTACGAACCCTACGACAAGCTCAAGTTCTACGGCGCCGCCTCCTACGTCGACCAGATCCGCTCGGCGATCGACTACTTCGTCAAGAACAAGGGCAAGAAGGCCATCTGCGTGATGTACCAGGACACCGACTTCGGCAAAGAGATCCTCGCGGGAGCGGAGCTGCAGACCAAGAAGCTCGGCATCAAGCTCGTCGAGACGGCAGGCCACAAGCCCACCGACCAGGATTTCACCGCCTCGCTCACCAAGCCTCAAGGCGGCCGGCTGCGACCTGATCGTCATGGGCACCATCGTGCGTGATTCGATCGTGCCCTACACTGCGGCCCGCAAGATGGGCTGGACCGACGTCGATTTCGTGGGTTCCGCCGCGTCGTACGATCTCGTGGTCGGCGCGGCACCGGGCATGGAAGGCTTCTACGGCATGGGCCTCACCGAGATGCCCTATGCCGACAGCCGATCGATCAAAGGTCAAGGCGTTCGTAGAGGCCTACAGAAAGAAGTTCAACATCGATCCCAACATCGGCTCGGTCTACGGCTACGTCGCTGCGGACCTCGTGGCGACCGGCCTCAAGAATGCCGGAGCCGATCTCACGACCGACAGCTTCGTGAAGGGCATGGAAGCGATCAAGGACTACCACGACATCTTCAACGGCCCGCGGATCGCCTTCGGACCGAACATCCGCCAGGGCGCCAACTCCTCGTTCCTCGCCATGTCCAAGGGCGGGCGCTGGGTACGAGTCACCGACCCGCTCGGCTTCTAGCCCTCGAGGCTTACGCGGCGCGAAACACGGGCGAGCGATCGCCCGGGTTTTCTCCTCAGGCAAAGCTCGCACTGCGGTTGCGGCCGATCACCGCTCTTGTTTGCCGACGTGGCTCATCACGGCGACTCAGCCGACGCCGCGCCTGCACAGTCGAAATCCCCATCGTAGAAGACGACCCGCTCGCGCCTGTGGTTCAGCGCGAGATAGGCATTCTGGATCGCGTAAGCCTCTTGCTCCTGCGCGCGGTCGCGCTGACACACGGTCAGGTGCGCGAACTTGCGGCTGCTCGTGCTGCAGATAGTGGACGAGTTCGTGCAGCAACGCAGCCCGATCGAGCGGGTCGCGTACCGGGTCCAGATTCTCGCTCAGGTGAGATCCCTCCTTCGGAACATAGGCCGCGGTAACGTTGCAGGGCTCATCGCAAACCTTCAGCTTCGAGCAGGGCCTGTGGCAGTGCGAATACAGGCGGCAGGGTCCCGGAGCCCGATACTCCGACAGTGCCTCTGATCGTGGAAAACAGCGACGAATCAACGGTTCGAGATCCTGGCTGATGGACACCGGCCTCGGCGGGCGCCGCAGTCCTGTGCGAGCGCCGGTGCGCTCCCTAGCCCCGAAGCGCAGAGCAGCACGGCAACGATCAACAGACGGTTAGAAATCACAGTTGCCTGCGCGTATCGCCTCGCTCCTCCGGTCAAGAAGCGCTGCGAATCTGAGCCGGCACGCCTGCGGTGGCCAAATGGAACGGTGGCGCAGTCCCATCCTTGAGCCGACCCGCATACACGGTGAGGTGCGGATGGCGGGATCTCGATGCCCTCTGAGTCGAAGGCCTTCTTCAGACGACGGAGAAATTCGCGTCGCACGTCCCACTGAGCCAGTGGCCTGACCATGAACCGGGAGCGCAGCGTCACCGCCGAGTCCGCCCAGTTCTCCACTCCGGCGATCTCCAGTTCAGCAGGATTTTCGGTCCGAAGGTTTCATCGCAGCGCAGCTCCTCTCCGACCCTCCGCATGACTCCGAACACGTGATCCAGGTCCTCGTGATAAGCGACGCCAACGTCCATTACGGCGTAGGCGAAGGCGCGACTCTTATTCGAGACGGTATTGATGAGGTTGTTGGGGACGAAGTAGACCGTGCCGTCGTAGTCTCGCAGACGCAGGTGGCGCAGTGTGATTTCCTCTACCAGTCCGCGTCTTGCCACCCGCCTCGACCAGCGTCACCCTGGCGGATCTGGTCCTCCACCAGGATGAAGAAGCCGGTGAAATAGTCCTTGATCAGGCTCTGCGCTCCGAAACCGACGGCGACGCCCACCGCACCGGCCCGCTCCTAGAATGGGCCCGATGGACACACCGATCTCGGACAACACCAGCATGCCCGCGATCAGCAGGGTCGAGAACCCCGCGACATAGCGGAACACCCTAGCCGAGCTGTCTCTGCCCGCTTGATTTGCTCCACATCCTGGATCTTGTGGCTGACGTGCTCGTGAAACAGGTCGGTCAGCCGCCCCAGCAGGCGTATGGCGACTGCCGCCAGGATCACGATCACGACGACCCCGCAGCGTGGTCGCGCTGATCAGCTTCCAGTCGATCGACTCGAGAATCTTCGCGTGCCGCCAGAATTCACCCATGGATTCCTCCTTGTCTGTCGACGCTGCTGCGCGCCGCGTTCCTCATTTCACTGTGATTCACTGAGGCGCTTCGTGTTCCAGCAACGCATCCGGGAAATCTTCGATCGCGTGCTATCCCTGGATGGAGATCGCGTATCTCGGCCAGCGCGTCGCACAGCTGGGACGAAGCGCGGGTCGTCGTTCCAGCGTTCCAGGCGACAGTGAAATTCTACGCCGCCAGTTCCCGTACTCCGGACGTAGTGCCCGGCAGGTTGATCTGGTCCACCTGCGCCCAGCACGTCCTCGAGCTGGACCATGAGCAGCGCGGCGGGAGTACGCGCGAGATACATGTGCACAGCGCGCGCCAGCTCCGGTGTCATGACGGGTGCCGAGGTCGGGTCCGCCGACATCCCCGGTGGCAACAGCCCTTCGCGCTCGAGCGCCAGCAGAAGTCGGACGCGGTCGCGCCCGCGCTCCGCGATCTGGCTGTGCTTCACCTCCTCTGAAGGAACAAACCCAGCTCACAGCGCAACGCGAGATCGCGGCCTTCCCAGAATCCCGCGAGCGTCGGCAGGTCGTGCGTAGTGACGGCCACCAGCGCTTGCGCGGAATAGTCCTGCGGCCGAGTGAACTCGCCCCCGGCCGAGCGCGAAAAGTACAGCAGCCGGTAGGACAGCGCGCGCAGATCCGCGAGAGCGGCGCGTACTTCGTCGGGCACCGTGCCGAGGTCTTCCCGACGACCAGGCAGCGGTTGCGATGGCTCTCCAGGGCCAGGATGCCGAGCAGCTCCTGCAGCGGATAGCTCACATAGGCGCCCTCGGCCGGGCTCGCACCCGCGGGGATCCAGAACAGTCGCATCAGCCCCATCACGTGATCGACGCGCAGCGCGCCCACGTGTCGCATGGCGGCGCGCAAGGTCGCGATAGAACGGGGCCAAAGCCGACGCGCCGGAGCCGCGCCGGGATCAGCGGCGGCAGGCCCCAGTTCTGGCCTTGCAGGTTGAAGTCGTCGGGCGGCGCTCCGGCAGTCGCGGCCAGCGCATAAGTATCCTGGCACGCCCACGCTTCTGCCTCCGCCCTGATCGACGGACACGGCCAGATCGCCGTAGAGGCCGACGCCGAGCTCTGGTTCTCCCGCGCGCTGGCCGGCTTCTCCGAGCTGGCAGGTCAGCGCTGCCACTGCAACCATTCGAAGAACTCCACGCGCGGAACGTGCTGTTCGGCGAAGCGCGCGACCTCCGGTGTGTCCGGACGACGATAGCGCTCGGGCCATACCGGCCAGCCCCATACGTTGGGATCCTGGTCGTGGAAATGCTCCTGCAGCGCCTCGAACAGCGCGTGGTGCCGCAACGCCTCACCTTCTCTCGCCTGATACGCGCGAAAGCCGCGGACGCTCGTCGCTGTCGCCGGCAATAAGGCGTTCGCGAAAGGCGGAGTGAGAGCAACTCGAGGCACTGGCAGCTTCGCGGCGGCGACTCCTCGATAGTCCACCTGCTCGGCGAGGCGGAGCGCGCTGAGACTCGCGTGCAGTCGCGCCGATGCGAGCGATGCTGCGCGTCTGTTCCCGATCCCCGATGCGCTCGGGATCGAGGTAGAGTGGGTTGAGGAACAGGCGGCTGGACGGGCTGTAGGGGCTGGCGTGCTCCGGGTTGTGCGGGAACAGCGCGCAGGGGGTTGAGTCCGACCACGTCGGCGCCGCGTCCGGCCCACTGCTCCAGCACCAGCTGCAAGTCGGTGAAGTCGCCACTGCCCCAGTTGCGCTCGGAGCGCACCGCGTAGAGACTGTACCGCCGGCCCCCAGACGCGCCCGCCGGCTTGCAAGCAGGGCGGCTCGTAGCAGGCATCGGGTGCGACGATCAGCGCTGACTCGGCGAGGCGCTCGCCCCGCGCCGTCAGCCAGAGCCGATGGTAGCCAGGCGGGGGCTTGTGCTCGAGCGGCAGGCGCCACGCCACGAACTCTCGCCCCTGCGCTGTAGCACGCTCGATTTCGGTCAAATTGCGCGTGTCGATGCTTGCTTCGTGCTCGGCGCCACTCTCCTCGATCAGTTGCCAGCTCAACTGCCAGTGCACTCGCGGCTGGCAGCCGCAGCGTGATTCGCGCAGGCAACCTGGACTGGCGCACCACAACTGCCGGAGGGAGGACCGCGTTCCAACGCTCGGATTCATGCGCCAGCAGCGACGACTGAGCCTGCTCGTCGTCGTCGGCCGGCACGTGCATGGCCGTCAGCAAAGCACGCAGCGTGGCCGCCGGCACCTGGTGAGCGTTGCCCCAGATGTCGTGCCACGCCAAATGGATGCCCTGGGCGAGCGCGAGCCGCGACAGCGGCCCTAGGATCAGACACTGCCTTCGGCCCGGCAGCGTCCACGGCCGGCAGTGCCGCGGCAGGCGCCCACACGAGGGCACACCGCGCTCGGGCATGACTCGCAGCCGAGACGGCATGCGGTGCATCCGCCTCATGCGCCGGCGATCTCTTTCAGCAGAGGCCAGCGCGCGTCCTTGCAGTTCATAGCGCTCGCCGCCTCTGGAAACGCCCATCGATCGCGAGCCCCGCTAGTACCCTGTATCCACCAGCACCTGCCAAGCCACGCCCGGGCGGAACTGGGGGCAGCGTGAACGGAATGCCGCTCGTGATGCGCCGTTGAGCAGCAACAGGAAGCTATCGTCGTGCACGGGCTGACCGCGGTGATCGGTTTCGTCCAGCGCATCACCGGCGAGATACACGCCCAGAGAACGGGCGAAGTCCTGGGCCCATTCGCTGTCGTTCATCTCGCGCGCCTTCGGGCGTCAGCCAGGCGATGTCCTTGACGCCGCTGCCGCGGATCGGCCGGCCTTGAAAGAAGCGGCGCCGGCGGAACACCGGGTGCTGGCGACGGATCTGGATCATGCGGCGCACGAATTCCAGCAGCGCCTGTTTCTCCGCGTCCGTGCTCCAATCGAGCCAGGAGAGCTCGTTGTCCTGGCAGTAGGCATTGTTGTTGCCGCTGCTGGGTGCGCGCCGATCTCGTCGCCTGCCAGCAGCATCGGCACGCCCTGCGACAGCAGCAGCGTGGCAAGGAAGTTGCGCTTCTGCAGCTCGCGCAGCGCGTTCACCGCCGCGTCGTCGGTCGGGCCCCTCGACCCCGCAGTTCCAGCGACAGATTGTTGTTGTTGCCGTCGCGGTTGTCCTCGCTGATTGGCGTCGTTGTGCTTGTCGTTGTAGCTGACCAGGTCCTGCAGGGTGAAGCCGTCGTGCGCAGTGACGAAGTTGATGCTGCGCATGGGGCTTGCGCCCGCCGCTCTCGTACAGATCGCTGGAGCCGGTCAGCGCGGCGCGCGAACTCGCCGATCAGTGCCGCCGTCGCCCTTCCAGTAGGCGCGCACCGCGTCGCGGTAGCGATCGTTCCATTCCGGTCCAGCCGGCCGGAAAGTTGCCCACCTGATAGCCGCCCTCGCCCAGGTCCCAGGGTTCCGCGATGAGCTTGACCTGCGGACAGCACCGGGTCCTGGGCGATGATGTCGAAGAACGCGCCCAGCCGGTTCGACCTCGTGCAGCTCGCGCGCCAGCGCGGACGCGAGATCGAAGCGGAAGCCGTCGACATGCATCTCGAGCACCCAGTAGCGCAGGCGAATCCATGATGAGCTGCAGCACGCTGCGGATTGCGCATGTTGAGCGTGTTGCCGGTGCCGGTGTAGTCCATGTAGTAGCGCGGGTTGTCCGCCAGCAGCCGGTAGTACGAAGCGTTGTCGATGCCGCGCAAGCGACAGCGTCGGTCCCATGCTGGTTGCCCTCGGCGGTGTGGTTGTAGACCACGTCGAGGATCACCTCGATGCCGGCCGTGTGCAGCGTCTTCACCATGGTCTTGAACTCGCTGATCCGCCCGGTGGACGAGTAACGCATGTCGGGTGCGAAGAATCCCAGCGAGTTATAGCCCCAGTAGTTGCGCAGACCTTTCTCCACCAGATGGCGGTCGTCGACGAAGTAGTGCACCGGCATCAGCTCCACCGTCGTGACGCCGAGGCGGCGCAGGTATTCGATCACCGGTCCGCAGGCCAGACCCGGCATAGGTGCCGCGCAGCGCGGGCGGCACATCCGGGATGCCGCATGGTGAAGCCGCGCACGTGCAGCTCGTAGATCACCGTGTCGTGCCAGGGCACGCGCGGCGCGCGGTCGTTGCCCCAGGTGAACGCGGGATCGAGCACGCGGCACTTCGGCATGCCGGCGGCGCGAGTCGCGTCGATCGAAGGAGAGGTCCTCGCGCGGATGCCCACGCGGTAGCCGAAGCGAGCGTCGCTCCATTTGATGGCGCCGACGACGTGCTTCGCGTAGGGTCGAGCAGCAGCTTGTGCGGGTTGAAGCGATGGCCGTCTTCGGGCTTGTAGGGGCCATACACGCGGTAGCCATGCAGGAATCCCGGGCCGCGCCTCGGGCAGATAGCCGTGCCATATGTCGTCGGTGCGCTCGAGCAGCTCCACCCGCTGCAGCTCGTGCCGCCCGGCGGGGTCGAACAGGCACAGCTCCACCTTCTCGGCGTGAGCGGAGAACAAGGTGAAGTTGACGCCTTCGCCGTCCCAGGTGGCGCCACGCGGGTTCGGGTCTCCTGGCCAGACCGTAGTGATGAGCTTGCCCAGAATTGTCTCCTAGTCAGTGATGCGGGCTGATCTCAGGTTGGCACTCGGTCTTCGTCAGGACCATGATGCCGGAATTGGTGACGAAGCACGTGCGCCGATCGGCCCTCTTGAGAAGACCATCGACGCACGCCGGCGTTCAATGATCTTGCGCCGACAGGCTCTCATTCGCACCAGCATTGGGCGCGGATGGATGAGTCCGCACCAAACCTGGCGTTGACACTTTCCGACAACGTGGCACGCGGCGCTCGGTTCGAGGCCCGATGTCACCGCCTTCTCAGCATAAGGTCTATGCTATTGGGAACGAAGCCCTGGGTCTACGGTGCGATATGGCAACCTACATCTACAACGCCAGCGTGCAATGCAGTTGGCTTCATTCGTGCAGCAGGTTCATTCACGAACTCAATATGGCAATGCGGTTGGTCAACTTAACGGCACCCATGTTCACAAGCTGAGCGGCGCATATGTCCGGCGAGCTGGACCACAACATGGTGGTCGACAAGCACCTCGGCAACCTCGGCGACATCGGGCAGCCCACGGCAACCCTGGAAATCCAGGTAGCGCAGGTACTCCCGCCAGCTCGCGGCGTCGTCAACTATGGCTATCGCGGATGTCTTTGAAGAGCTGCTGCGTGGTGAAGGCAGTCGGCCACAGAACTCTCTGAGCTGATGTCGACCAGCTGAACAGTTCGAAGAGCGTCCTTGCATTTGGTTTTCCAATCGGTTTGAGCCCCGATAAGGCGGCGGTTGCTCGACAGGGCGAATGGTGGTTTCGCGGAGGCGCGGACTCGGCGATACTCGACCGGTTTCGGCCATTGCTGCAGCTAGCTGCGCGAGGCGAGAGCTCGACAGCTGGTCGCGCATGCCGCGCTCCAGGCTAGCGCTTAATTGTCGTCCTCGATCAATTCTCTCGCACCGTCTACCGCGGGACTGCTCGAGCACTTCGCGCAAGACGCCAGGCGCTCGCTTCGGCGCTCGAAGGGATCGACATCGGTCATTACGCGGCGCTCGAGACCCCTTGGCAGAAAACCTTCTTCATGCTGCCCCTCGGGCACCCGAAGATCTGACGAGTTTGGATCGGGCGATCCCAGCTTCGCTGAAGAACTGGTGGAAGAGGCGCCCCAGGAGTTTCGCTGGTGGTTTGAGTTTTCCGTGTACGCAAGCCCGCGGGTATCGCGACGTGATCATGCGGTTCGGTCGTCATCCTCATCGCAATGAGGCGCTAGGGCGGCAATCGACGCTAGAGGAACTTGAGTACCTGGCGAGCGGTCGGTCTGTTCATACGCGCGACTTCCCGCGCTAGCCGGCCTGCCAGCGGCCCGTTGTGGAGGGAAGGCATTGGAGCGCCGCGGCTGAGTCGGGTCGGTTGACTCTCGGAGGACCAGAGCATGGCTGATGAGCCAGTCGCATTCGAGGGCGGATGCCTACTGCGAGCGGTCCGCTATCGCGCCACGGCGGTGTCCTGTTCGCGGAGTGTTTGCCATTGCTCGATGTGTCGAAAGCACTCGGGGGCGCCAGCCTTGGCTTTCGTCCGTTTCCCCTGGCATCCTTCAACTGGGTGAAAGGCGAACCGACGCGCTACCGGTCGTCGAGATACGCCGGCGGGGCTTCTGTTCCAGAATGCGGAAGCACACTCACGATGCATGAGGAAATCCTCAGCGATCGGGTCCTGGTTACCGTGGGGAAGCCTCGATGAACCGCACCGGGTGCGCGGACGATCATGTATGGACACAGGACCGGATTCCTGGTTCGAGATCGAGGACCGGATTGCCACGCCCTCGGCAAACAGCTCTGCCGTACGACCAGAGGCTGTCAACGGTGACGTGAGTCCTAACTCGACCGGTTGGCCATGGATGCCACTGGATCAACATCGACGTTCCCGACGCCGGAGAGGCTATTCAATTCCACGAGGCCGCCATCGGACTACGAGGCTCAGCCGGAGGCTGTTCGGGGACAGTGTTGCCGAGATGGTCGGCTCCTCCTCTCCCATCTCACCTTATCGTCAAACCGGAAAATTCCGTCCCAATTGCAGGCCCAGGTCCGGGCCGCACCTATAAGCGGCATTGGACTCCAGTGCACCTCGACTTTGTGGTCGACGGTTTGGAAAAGGCGATCGAGAGGGCCGAGAAAGCGGGCGCCAAAACTGGAAGACCGGCCCGCAATCGTTTGCCTGGGGCAATCTGGCCACGCTGAGTGATCCATTCGGGCATGGGCTGTGTTTGTTGCGGTGGTCAGGCACAGGCTATGATGAGGTCGCGTAGAAGGCTGCCCAACGGCGGCCCCCCGAACAAGAGCAGAGCGCGAACTGGATCGATCAGCGGCCAGTGCACTTCTCCGAGGTCATTCGATGAATTGTGCTGCTCGGGACCTCCTTCCTACGCTGGCGCTGCTCCTGATATCGGTCTGGGCGCCTGGGGAACCCCGCTGAGCGGTCTGCCGGTCTGCCCCGCGTTGGGGTCATCGCACCGAACGTCGCCGTGCAAAGGCGACAACGCGCAGGGGCTTCCGGGATGGTCTGCGAGAGCTGGCTGCCGAAAGGGCGCAACATAGTCATCGACTGGTGGTACGGCAATGGCAGCTACGATAGCCACCCGGAGGCTGCGATACGCGAGGCTTCCGCCGATCGCGCGGTCGACGTGATGTAGCGGAAAGTACCGTAGCTGCTCTCGCCACGAAGCGCGCGACCAGCACGATTCCCATCGTCATGGCCGCGGTCGCCAGATCCCCGTCGGTTCAGGCCTTGTCGCGAGACTTGGGCAGCCGGGCGGCATCCTTCCGCGGGCTCTCGACACGATGACTACCGACCTCAGCGCAAAGCGACTTGAACTCCTTAAAGAGGCGATGCCCCGAGTAACGCGGGTGGCGGTACTATGGAACCGTGACACCCCTGGCATCCCCGCGCGGTCGAGGACATCAAGCGCGCGGCACCGTCGTTGTCGATCGAGTTGACGGTGCACCCGCGCGCAACCCGGTGGAGATTACTGCCGCCATCTCGGCTGCAAGCCGAGGGCACGCTGAGGCTTTTGTACGTCATTGAAGACGGCATCTTCTGGGCTCATCGAACAATCCTTCTCAACGCGGCCGGGAATCGTCGATTGCCTGTCATTGGAGCGCAGGCCCAGTTCACGGAGTCCGGGGCATTGCTGTCGTACGGCCTCGATGTCGCTAGAGTGTGGCGGTCAATCGGCCCAGTATGTGGACAGGATCCTCAAGGGGGATAAGCCGGTCGATCTTCCGATCCACAGCAGCCAACCACGTTCGACTTGGTCGTCAACCTCTAAGACCGCCAGGCCCTCGGCATCAAGATCCCGCCTTCGGTCTTGGCGCGGGCCGACAAGGTCGTCCGATTGACGCTTTGCGTCTTCCGAGATTGCCCAGTACCGGACCCCGCAGAACGGTGCTGCTCGACGATGCCAATGCAGCGGCAAGGATTATGCTTAGGGTAGTCGTCGTGACTCGCATTGCCATTCTGGGCGCGGCCCTCGCGGCAGGGAATCCTGCATCGCGCCGGCCGTCCTCGGCGATGAGCCTGCAGCCCCGCGTCCGTGTCGCCGTCACTAGCGGCAGCAGTGGCGCTACCCTGGCGTCGCCAACAGTCACGAGATTCTTCCAGGAACTGCAGCGCCGTCTCGGCTATGTCGACGGAGTCAACCTGACGATAGAGTACCGAGAACGCGGGAGACCAGCCTGCTCGGCTGCCCGACATGGCGCGGGAGCTTGTTCGCCTGAAGCCTGACGTGATTTTCAGCGTGGGAACGGCGGAGTCGACTGTTGCGGCCATGAAAGCGACCTCGACCATCCCGATTGTCTTCGTCCACGCGGTCGACCCGGTTCGCGCCGGGCTGGTCGCAAGCCTGGCTAGACCCGGCGGCAATGTCACTGGTGTCACCTCGCTGAACGCCGATCTCGGCGCCAAACGCCTGGAGCTGATCACGGAGATCGTACCTGGCGTCCGCCGCGTCGCGGTGCTCGTCAATCCCGTTGACCCGGAGACGCCGTCGATGCTCCAGGCGGTCGCGTCCGCCGCCCCCTCGCGGCGCATTCAGCTCGATCTCCTGGAGATCCGGGACCCGGCCCGTCTAAGCGATGCCGTAGCTGACGCGACGAAAGGTGGAGCGGGCGCCATCCTCGTGCTCGGTTCACCGCTGCTCTATCGCCATTCCAGTCTTCCTGGCTCAGCTGGCGGCCAAGCACCGCCTCCCGACGGTCGTCCGCGTGGCGGGCGTTTCCTGGAGGCGGGTGGTCTCGCCAGCTACGGCACAGACATCGGCGAGATGTTCCAGCGGGCCGCGGGTCTGGTGAACCGGATTCTGAAGGGTGCCAAGCCGGCCGAGCTGCCTGTCGAGCAGCCGACCAAGTTCGAGCTGGTCGTCAATCTCAAGACGGCGCAAGGCGTTCGGGCTGAAGATCCCCGAGTCGATCTTGCAGCGCGCCGACGAGGTGATTCGATGAGGCAGTGGCATCTTGCGCGCGATAGTCCGGCCATGACAGATCAAGTGGCGGAGCGCAAATGGCGAGCTACGGCCCCTGTTTGTGCGCAAGCTACGCGCATTCCGTTAGCCTCGCTATTCGGGAGAAATTGATGGACGATGAATCAACTGGAAGGCGGCTACGCCAGTGCGGTGCAATCCGGTATGAGATCTCGGCAACCCCAGTCATCGCTTTGCAGCGTGTGCTATTGCATCGATGTGTCGCCGGGCGAATGCTGCCCCTGCTGTCGCCTGGGCGATGTTCCAGGAATCGCAGGTCAGATTCACCCGTCTTCGCCTGCCGCTCTATGCCTCCTCTCCCGAAGCGAAACGCGGATTTTGCCCCACTTGCGGTACGCAGATCAGCTTCGACGGCGTTACATCCCTGGTCTTATCGATATTACAGTGGGTAGTCTGGATCGACCGCAGGCGGTCACACCGGCATTGCACTATTGGGATTCCCAAACGCCTGCTCTGGCTGAATGGTTGCAGATACTTTAAGCCGAAGCACCCGGAGTTTCCACCATTCGAGTGATTGTCCAGGTCTAGAGGAGCCGGTACATGCCTGTCGAGTGCAAGCGGTGAGCCGGGCAAAGTCGCTCCGGTGGTCGACCGCAATCGGTGCGAAGCCAAGGCCGAGTGCGTTCGCGTCTGTCCCTACAACGTCTTCGAGATCCGCAGTCTTTCGGCGCAGGACCGCGCGTCGCTCTCAGTGCGCGGAAAGCTCAAGGCGTGGGCTCACTGGCAATCAACAAGCATTCGTCGTCCGTCCCGCGGATTGCCACGCGTGCCAGCTGTGTATCAAAGCCTGCCCGGAGCAAGCGCTGCGTCTGGAAGCGGTCCAGACCTAGCTTTTCCTGCAACGGGTGCTAGCGGTAGCCGCCGTCGACCATGAAGTTCTGACCGTAGGCGTAGGAGCCGCCGCTCCCGGAGACGAAGGCGACGAATGCGGCGATCTCGTGCGGCTCGGCAAAGCGTCCCGCCCAGATCTTGCTCATCTCGTGCGCTCTCTCGTCGGCGGGCAGCGTGTCGTTCATGCTGGTCTCGATCCAGCCCGGGCGCAACAGCGTTGATGCGGATGCCGGCGGGCGCGTAGTGCTCGGCGAATATCTTCATCATGTGACCCTGCGCCGCCTTGGACGAGTCGTAGTGGGTCGAGATCTGCGATTGCGAGTTGATGCCATTGGTCGACGTGATGAGGACGATGGAGCCGCGCACGCCTTTGCCTTTCATCCGTTCGGCGATCGCGCGGGTCGAGAGAAAGCAACCGTTCACGTTGACCTCGAACACGTTGCGCCAGCCGTCCTTGCCGTCTAGAGATTGCTCTTCGAGCGGAATATTCGGCGAGATGCCGATGGAATTGACCGCGACCGAAATCTCCTCACGCCGTGCGCAGCGGCGGCATCGGCGAGAAACTGCTTGAAGGCCGCCTCGTTCGACTGATCGACGGGTGCGGCATACGCCTTCACGCTCAGGCCTTCAGCTCCTCGACCAGCTTGTCGGCCGCCGCCTTGTTGCGGCCATAGGTGAACGTGAGCGCCGAGCGCGCCGCTGGCGACCAAGGCGCGCACGATTTCGGAGCCGAGCGCCGCCGGAGCCGCCCAATACCAGTGCGTGTCCGTTTATGCGATTCAGATACTTGGATTTGTCCATGCGGCCTCCGCGATGAGCGGACGATTCTAACTCACTCGACGGTCCACGAGGCGCTTCGACTCTGCAGCTGCGCCGCAGGATTCTTCCCCCTTTGGAAAAGGGGGCTGGGGATTTGGTTTCGTTACACGCTTCGACTGTGCAGCTTTCCCTGCGACGTTCCGCGCGCACGGGGTTAGAGCTAGACTTGTTTCCGAAGGCTTCTCAACGCTCGCAACGGCAAGCCCGCCTCGAGCGTCGCCTCGGCGTACCATAGGCGGGCACAGCGCTGGCGGCCGAACCTCGTTCCGCCGGTTGCATTCTCACCCAATCAGCGTAAGGGAGGGTAGCCATGACCACTCATGCCTACCGCGTCGAGCACGACCTGTTGGGAGATCGCCAGGTCCCGGCCGACGCCTACTACGGCATACACACTCTGCGCGCCCTGGAGAACTTTCCTATTTCCGGGACACCGATCAGCGTCTATCCGGAATTCATCCGACGCTCTCGCCTGCGTGAAGCAGGCGGCGGCGCATCGCCAACCAGGATCTCGGGCAGCTGGACGAGATCGCATGCGGGCGCCATCATCCAGGCGTGCAGGGACATCCGCGCCGGGAGAGCTGCACGACGAGTTCGTGGTCGACGTGATCCAGGGCGGCGCGGGGACGTCGACCAACATGAACGCCAACGAGGTCATCGCCAACCGCGGGCTGGAGCTGCTGGGCTACGAGAAGGGCGAATACCAGCACCTGCACCCGATGGACCACGTCAACCTGAGCCAGAGCACCAACGACGTGTATCCCACCGCCGATCAACATCGCGCTGCGCTTCGGGCTTGATCGTCTGCTCGTAGCGATGGCCGAGTCTGCGCAAGGAGTTCGAGCTCAAGGCCGAGGCGTTTGCCGACGTGATCAAGATGGGGCGCACCCAGCTGCAGGACGCGGTGCCGATGACGCTGGGGCAGGAGTTCAGCACCTACGCGGTCATGCTGCGACGAGGACGAGCAGCGCCTGCGCGAAGCCGCCCTGCTGATCCAGGAGGTCAACCTGGGGGCAACGGCCATCGGCACCGGCATCAACACCGAGCCCGAGTACGCAGCGCTCGCCTGCCGCTACCTGGCGGACATCTCCGAAGTACCGGTCGATACTGTCGCCACAATCTGATCGAAGCCACGCAGGATGCGGGCGCCTTCGTGCAGCTCTCGGGTGTGCTCAAACGCATCGCGGTCGAAGCTGTCGAAGACCTGCAACGACCTGCGGCTGCTGTCGAGCGGACCGCGCGCCGGGTTCGGCGAGATCAACCTGCCGCCGGTGCAGGCGGGCTCGAGCATCATGCCCGGCAAGGTCAACCCGGTGATCCCGGAGGTGGTCAACCAGGTCGCCTTCGAGGTCATCGGCAACGACGTGACCGTGAGCTTCGCGGCCGAAGGCGGGCAGCTGCAGCTCAATGCGTTCGAGCCGATCATCGCCCACAGCCTGTTCAAGAGCCTGACCCACCTGCGCCAGGCATGCCTGTACGCTGGCGCACCGCTGCGTGCACGGGATCACGGCGAACCGCGAGAAGCTGCGCCGGATGGTGGAGGAGTCGATCGGCCTGGTGACCGCGCTGAATCCGTACATCGGTTACGAGAACGCATCGGCGATCGCACGTGAAGCGCAGGCCACCGGTGCGAGCGTGTATGAGCTGGTGCTGAGCAAAGGCCTGCTGTCCCGGGAGCGGTTGGACGAGATCATGCGGCCGGAGTCGCTTACGCGCCCGCGCTCGACCCGCGATCGCGGCTGACTTTCGCGCTTCCGCGCACCGCTGCCTGCTTTCCGATAGACCGATCGGACCGCACGCGGGACGGGTTTTTGCTTGCCATGCAGGCAACGCGGTTTCGGTGAAGGGGTTCGCTTGTTCAAAGGCCTCGGAGCTCTGCTGGCGCTATACGTGGCTCCATGGCCTGACCGTTGGCGTGATGTACGCCAAGCGCGGACCGTGGGCGCGGCGGTCAAGCGAGCCGAGGATCCGTTCAACTACTGGGCCGCCGTGGTCGCGTACTCCGGATTGTCGCTCGCGCTGTTTTTCTTGTTCTAGGCCGAGGATGCGCTCGACAACGAAGAAGAATGTAGAAAGAAGCTTGCCCATGCGCGCGGCCCGATCGGCCGGGTTCTGGGGCCCTCATCCTCGGCGCAGTCGGATTCGCCTGCGGCTTTTCGGGCCGATCGTGTTTTCGCCCGAGGCCAATCAGGGACCGTTGCTCGGGATCTTCATCTCGGGTCCCGGAGGTGCTCTGCTGGGAGCGATCCTCGGACTGATCGTCGGTTTCCTGCCGCTGACAGCGCGGGCTGCTCTTTCATTGCTGGTCAGCGCTGCAATTGCCGTAGCCGGCGTCACGCTGTATTTCAGCATGCCATCGCCGCGCTTGCGGGCAACCATCGTGGATGTCGAGCTGCGCGGGTGCGATCCGCCAGAGCTGCGCTCAAGGAAAAGGCGATGCAGTACTGGGACGATCGGATCGCCAAGGTCACCTCGGGCCAAGCCGCGGGAAGGGTGGAAAGAGGACGTCGATCGGATGCTGCGCGAGACCCAGGGTGTGGTCCTGACGATGCACGTCGTCCGCAGAGGCTCGATCTACGAGCACCAAAAACCCTGGAACAAGGGCAGCCTGTTCGCGCGGCCCTGGAAACCGGAGGACGCGGAACAGCGGTACTTCGCACAGGCCTGGGGTACCACGTGCGACCAGTACGAGCCAGGGAAGCGGGGCCTATACCTCGCGAAAGGCGAGTCCGCGCAACAATGGCCCCCGAGGTGTTGTCGAACTCCTGGACCTGCAATTTCTTCAGCCCGTTCCCGCCGAGTATCTCCGCTCCTGCTCAATGAACGCTTTGCCACTTTGCCTCGTCACGCCACCCGGCGTACGCTCGCGGCAGGTAACTTCAGCTCGATCTGCCTCTGGCGGCGGCAGCGGTTGACCGCCGACAGCACGGCGAGCAGCGACGCCGTCACGATGTTCACGTGACACCGACGCCGAAGCACGACCCCTGCATGCCGCCACCGCCGACTCTCGACGAATGCCACCGCGCGGGCGTCGCTGCCCTGGCCGATGGCGCGCTCCTCGTAGCCCTGAATGTTGAACGGGACAGCGAGCGCATGCAGGAAGGCGTCGAGCGGGCCGTTGCCGCTGCCGTGGACCTCACGCTCCTCGCCGCTGGCCCTGAGGCGCGCCTCGATGGTCTGAACGTCGGGCCGGGCAGGGTCCTCCGACAGGTGATGGGACACGTAGTCGATGGGTGAGCGCGCGCTGCAGGTACTCCTGCTGGAACAAGCGCCAGATTTCCTCCGAGGTCATTTCCGTGCCGCTGGCGTCGGTCACCTTCTGCACCGCCTGGCTGAACTCGATCTGCAGCCGCGCGCGGCAGCGCGATGCCATAGTCGCGCTCGAGCAGGAAGGCGACGCCGCCCTTGCCCGACTGGCTGTTCACGCGGATCACCGATCTCGTAGGTGCGGCCGACATCGGCCGGGTCGATCGGCAGATAGGGCACTTCCCACAGCGCATCGGGCTCGCTGCGCGGCGAAGCCCTTCTTGATCGCGTCCTGGTGCGAACCGGAGAACGCGGTGAAGACGAGATCGCCCACGTAAGGGTGGCGCGGATGGATCGGCAGCTGGTTGCAGTATTCCACCGTGCGCGCACGTCTCGTTGATGTCGGAGAAATCCAGCCCGGGATGGATGCCCTGGGTGTAGAGGTTGAGCGCCAGCGTCACGAGGTCGACGTTGCCGGTCCGCTCGCCGTTGCCGAACAGGCAGCCCTCGACGCGATCCGCGCCCGCCATGAGCCCGAGCTCCGCCGCCGCCACGCCGGTGCCGCGGTCGTTGTGCGGATGGAGCGAGATCACGACGCTGTCGCGCCGGCTGATGTTCCGGTGCATCCATTCGATCTGATCCGGCATAGATGTTGGGGGTGGCGACTTCCACCGTCGCGGGCAGGTTGAGGATCACCTTGCGTGCCGGCGTCGGCTGCCACACGTCCAGCACGGCCTCGCAGACGTCGCGCGCGAACTCCAGCTCGGTGGCGGTGAAGGTCTCCGGGCTGTACTCGAAGCGCCAGTCGGTCTCCGGGCGCTGGTCGCGCCAGCTCGCTTGATCAATCGCGCCGCGCGCACCGCGATGTCGAGTCACGCCGTCGCGGTCCTGGGCGAACACCACCCGGCGAAACACGGGAGATGTCGCGTTGTAGACGTGGACGATGGCGCGCTTGGCGCCGCGCAGGCTCTCGAAGGTGCGGACGAATCAGGTCTTCGCGCGCCTGGGTGAGCACCTGGATGGTGACGTCGTCGGGGATCGGCATCGCTCTCGATCAGATGGCGCACGAAATCGAAGTCGGTTTGCGAGGCGGAGGGGAAGGCGACCTCGATCTCCTTGAAGCCGGTCTTCACCAGCGCGTCGAACATGCGTCGCTTGCGCTCGGCATTCATCGGCTCGATCAGCGCCTGGTTGCCGTCGCGCAGATCGGAGCTGCACCAGACCGGCACCTGGGTGATGACCTTGGACGGCCAGGTGCGGTCCGCCAAGCTGGATCGGCGGAAAGGCGCGGTACTTCTTGGACGGGTCGTTCAACATCGCATGCTCCTGATGTCGTCTGGTGCAAATGAGGCCCTGAAGCCTGCCCCCGACCTGATGGGAGGCAGGGCCGAGTTGTCGTTCTGGGCGCAAAGCCAGGAACACCGCCCTTGGCCTGGCCGCGGAACGACAACTACAAATGAGGGAAGTTTAGTGTGCGCGCTGTGCGCGCAGCAGCAGATCCAGGCCCAGAAGGGCGAGGGCAATGCGAAATGCGGGTCTGCGGCAAGGACGACATGGTTAGACTGTAGCCGCTGGGGGCGGCGGGCGGTGTCTTAGCTCTGTTCACGCCCTTCACCTTCTCTCCGGCACTAACAGGTGATGCAGAACCCCGTTCAGCGCCGATCGCTTCGACTCCGGACGCCAGTACTCCCCGAGTCCCGTTTCGTCCTGATCCTTCGACTCCGGGCGCTGAGCGCCCTGCGCTGCAGGACGAACGGGACTAGGGCGCGGAGCGCCCGGAGTCGAAGGATCAGGACAATTCCAGAAACTCCCGCACGATCTCGATCTGGTCCGGGGCCATCAGTGATGGCGCATGGCCGATGCCCGCCAGCTCGACCACCTTGGTGGGCGGCCCGCCGGCCAGCATGCGCTGGATCGTATCGGGCTGCAGGACTTCCGACTGGGCCCCGCGCAGCACCAGCGTGGGGCAGCGGACGGCCTCCCACACGGACCACAACTCGAGGCCCAGCATGCTGCGCTTGCCGAGCTTGGCGTCAGGGGCCCAACCCCAGGCGGTCGCCACACCCACCGCCGGGTCGAACGCGAGCTGATAGCTGCCGTCCTGCAGCTGCCGCGCGCTGTGCGTGGCCAGGTGCCGGTATTGCTCTTCGCTGAGCGGTCCCCATTCGGCCCAGGACGCGCGCAGTGCGCGCTCCATTTCTTCGAACGACTCGAAGCGCGTGCGGCTGCCGAGGTGGCCCTTCAGCCGGATCAGCGCTGCCCAGGGAATGAACGGCCGACGTCGTTCAGGACCAAGCAATACGTAACTGAACGAAGTACAA
>ERZ1370068.9226-contig-8018_pt1 | contig 44667 bp, 43 predicted proteins | sample MGYA00561227_ERZ1370068 | MGnify/ENA primary metagenome ERZ1370068 (study PRJEB38410, sample SAMEA6850437) | metagenome | study: Metagenomic assessment of the ecological functions of the soil: analysis of the soil microbiota associated with the...
GCGCCGAGCGCTGCGCGCGCAGGACGGGTGCGGGCCTCCTGATGGAGTGGCGTCGGCTCAGTCGTCGGCTGGCGGGCCATTGTGCAGCGCCCTTGGCCTGGTGATCCGGCCGAACTCGCTGCACGGGCGCTCTTCCTCGTCGCGAACCTCTTCTGCGTGGCGGTGCTCTACCCTCACGCTGCGGGCGGAGCTCTCGCCCTCGCCCAGGTCATCGTCTACGCGGGCGCCATCATGGTGCTGCTTCATCTTCGCGATTATGCTGCTGATTCCAGGTCGAGCCGAGGAAGGCCCTGATCCGCTGGCGCGGGCCCGGCGGCTCGCGCTGCTCCTGGCGGGCCGTCCTCGGGATCACTGATCGTGCTGGCGGCCGGCTACACGGGCAGCCCGGCGCCCGGCGCCGCGCCCGGTGAGGGCGCGATCGGGCGGCTACTCTTCACCGACGACCTGTCTCCCGTTCGAGGTGCACCCTCGCTCCTGCTCCTGGCGGCCCTGGTCGGGCGCTCACGCTGGCCAGGCGGCGCGCGCGAGCGCGTGCAGCCGCATGAGCGGCGTCCCGCCAGCGTACTATGTCGGGCTGTCGGCGATCCTGTTCACCATCGGGGTGGTGGCGTCCTTCGTCCGGCGGAACCCGCTGGTCATCTTCATGTCCATCGAGCTGATGCTGAACGCGGCGAACCTGGCGTTCGTGGCCTTCGGCGCGTCCACGGCGCGGCTGACGGGCAGAGTCATCGTGTTCTTCGTGATGACCGTCGCGGCGGCCGAGGTCGCCGTCGGGCTGGCCATCATCGTGGCGATCTTCGGGCCCGCTTCCGCATCAACGTCGACGATCTGGGCGGTTGATGCGCTGGTGAGCGCGCGACGGCCCGGCCGGGGGAGGCAGCGAACAGTGGCGACGACGGAATCGGTGGCAGCGAGCGGTCCGGGAGCGTGTGGACGCCGGCGACTCGGTCTCGCCCTCCTCGAGCAGATGCAGCTCATCCGGCGGTTCGAGGAGAAGGCCGCCGAGATGTACGCGCTCGGCAAGATCGGCGGCTTCCTCCACCTCTACTATCGGGCAGGAGGCGGTGGCGGTCGGCGCGATGTCGACGCTCCGCCCCGATCGACCTCGGCGATCGCCGGGATACCGCGAGCACGGGCCACATCCTCGCCAAGGGCGGGGACCCTCGGCGAGTCACGGCCGAGCTCTTCGGGCGCGCGACGGGGTCTCCAAGGGCAAGGGCGGCTCGATGCGCATGTTCGACCGCGCCATCAACTTCCTGGGCGGCCACGCGATCGTGGGCGGCTATCTCCCCATCGCGGCCGGCGTCGGCTTCGCCATCCGGTACGAGGACCGCCAGCGTGGTCATCCTCTGCTTCTTCGGCGACGGCTCAGTGCCGCAGGGCGAGTTTCCACGAGTCGATGAACCTGGCGGCCCTCTGGAAGCTGCCGGTCGTGTTCATCCGTGAGAACAACCGCTACGCGATGGGCGACCGCGCATCCAGCGCGCTCTGGCCCAGACCAGACATCGTCGAAGTTCGCGGAGGCCTACGGCGATGCCCGGCGAGGCCTGCGACGGCATGGACGTACTGGCGGTCCGAGACTGCGTCGGCGCGCGCCGTGCGCGCGCCCGGGCGAGCAAGGTCGCCGACCTCGTCAGAGGCGCGGACCGTACCGGTTCCGCGGCCACTCGATGCGGGACCCCGCGGCCGCGGTGTACCGCACCGAAGGACGAGGTCGAGCACGAGAAGCAGCGCGATCCGATCGTCGGCCTGCGCGAGCGGCTCCACGCAGCGAGGCCTGCTCGACGACGGCCGGGCTGCAGGCGCCTGGCCGGACTCGGGTGGAGGCCCGCGTCAACGACTGCGGTGGCGTTCGCCGATGCTCTCCCGGAGCCGCCCGCGGAGTGGCTGACCGCGGACGTCTACGCGTGAGGCCGGCCGCGAGCGGGCGCGCGGAGAGGGAGGCGGGCATGGCGGTGATCACGTACCGGGAGGCGCTGAACCACGCCCTGCGCGAGGAGATGGAGCGGGACGACCGGGTGTTCCTGGCTCGGCGAGGAGGTCGGGGTCTACGGCGGCGCCTACTAGGTGAGCCAGGGGCTCTCGAGAAGTTCGGGCGAGCGGCGCGTCGTCGACACGCCGATCTCGCGAGTCCGGGCTTCACCGGCGTCGGGATCGGCGCCGCGATGATGGGGCTCCGGCCCATCGTGGAGATGATGACCTTCAACTTCGCCCTGGTGGCGCTCGAACCAGATCGTCAACCACGCCGGCGAAGCTCTTCTACATGCGTCGGGCGGCAGTTCCCGATCCCGCTCGTGATCCGCGGGCGGGCGTCCGGCGCACCAGCTGGCGGCGCAGCACTCCCAGTCGATGGAGTCGTACTTCTGCCACGTGCCGGGGCTGAAGGTGGTGCGGCCGACGACGCCGCGCGACGCCAAGGGGCCTCCTCAAGAGCGCGATCCGGGACGACAACCCGGTGATCTTCATCGAGTCCGGAGACGCTCTACGGCGTGAAGGGCGAGGTGCCGCGACGACGCCGATTTCCTCATCCCGCTCGGGGTGGCCGAGGTCAAGCGCGAGGGCCGCGACGTCACCGTCATCGCCTGATCGGGCATGTACTACCGGGTGCTCGAGGCGGCCGAGGAGGTCGAGAAGACCGGACGGCATCTCGGTGGAGATCGTCGATCCCCGCACCCTCCGCCCGATGGACATTCGACGACCATCCTGGGTCGGTGCGGAAGACGCACCGAGTCCTGGTCGCGGAATCCGGCGCGGGCTTCGCGGGTGATGGGTCGGAGATCGCGGCGTTCATCACCGAGCACGCGTTCGACGAGCTGGACGCCCCGGTCGAGCGCGTCTTCGGCGCCGACGCGCCGATGCCGTACGCCCGGAACCTGGAGCGGCTGAAGACCCCATCCGAGGAACGGATCATCGAAGAGACTGCGCAAGCTCTGCTCCGTCTGACGTGGACTCCCGAGGAGGTGAGACGGGCCATGGCGGTGACCAAGGTAGTCATGCCGAAGCTGTTCGGAGGCGATGGAGACCGGCAAGCTCCTGCGCTGGCTCAAGCAGGAGGGCGACCGGGTCTCGGGCGGCGACATCATCGCCGAGATCGAGACCGACAAGGCCGACATCGAGCTCTGAGGCGTTCGGCTCGGGCACGTCCTCCGGAAGCTCCTGCCGACCCCGGGACGGCGGTGCCGGTCGGCGGCCTGATCGCGGTGATCGCTGAGCCCGAACGAGCGACATCAGCGCGCTGGTCGTCGGCGGCGCGCCCGCGCCGAAGGCGGCCAGCCCGGCTCCGACCGCGGCGCCGGCTGCCGCTCCCGGCGCGCCGCTCGCGCTGGCGCGCGCCCGCGCCGCCGGCGCCGCCGGCGCCGGCAGCCGCCGGTCCGCCCGACGGCGAACGGCCCGCCGAGCGCGGCGATGGCGCCGCGCCGGCCGCGACCGTGCTGGCGGCGGCGCTCTGCGTCTCGCCGCTCGCCCGGAAGCTCGCCCAGCGGGCGAGCATCGATCCTCGCCCGCGTGACTGGGACGGGCCGAGCGGCGCGGATCATCCAGCGCGACATCGAGGCGTTCGTCGCCGTCGGCGTCGCCGGCGGCCGGCGCCGGCCGCCGCCGCGGCGGCCATGCCCGCCGGCCGGCGATGGCGCCGCCGACCGCGCCGGGCCCGGAGACCGAGGACGTCGCGCTGAGCCCGATCCGCGCGGCGATCGCGCGGCAGATGGTGCAGTCCAAGGCGCCGGTGCCGCACTTCTACATCACGACCGAGATCGCGATGGAGCGGCGCGGCCGCGCTCCGCGAGAGCTCCAGGCGCTGCCCGGGCGCCCAAGGTCACGTTCACCGACGTGGTCGTGCGCGCCTGCGCGGTGACACGCTCAGAAGCACCCAGGCGTCAACGCGAGCTTCACCGGCACCGCGATCCGGCGGCACCGGGCCGCGCCACATCGGGCATCGCCGTGGCCGTGGACGGACGGCCTCATCACGCCGGTCCTCCGGGACTGCGACCGGAAGTCGCTCGTTCCAGATCGCCACGGAGGCGCGGGACCTGATCGAGCGGACGCGCGCGCGAGCTCCGCCAGCAGGAGCTCTCCGGCGCGACCTTCTCGGTGTCGAACCTCGGGATGTTCCCGGTCGACGAGTTCAGCGCGATCATCAATCCGCCCGAGGGGCGATCCTCGCCGGTCGGGGCGATCGTCGACAAGCCGGTCGCGGTCGACGGCCAGCTCGCCGTCGGCAAGCGCATGCGGTGACCGCTGTCGGCGGACCACCGGGTGCATGGACGGCGCCATGGGCGCCCGCTTCCTGGCCGATCTCAAGGCGACCCTCGAGGCGCCCCTGGCGCTCCTGGTCTGACCGCGATGGCGAGCGAGCGCTTCGAGCGCCGTCGTCGTCGGCTCGGGCCCCGGGCGGCTACGTCGCGGCTGATCCGGGCGGCCCAGCTGGGCCAGCGGTGGTCGCTCGTCAGAGGCCGACCGTCCCGGCGGCATCTGCCTGAACTGGGGCTGCATCCCGACGAAGGCCCTCCTCCGGAACGCGGAGGTGCTCCACGCTCTTCCAGCGGGCCGGCGAGTTCGGCGTCACCGTGGACAACCTCGCGCCGACTACCGGGTCGCCTACACGCGAGCCGCCAGGTGGCCGAGCGGATGTCCAAGGAGCGTCGAGTTCCTGTTCCGGAAGAACAAGATCACCCTGGTCCCGGGGCGCGGCACCGCTGGCGGCGCCGGGCGCCGGTGCGCGTGCAGGCCCCGGACGGCGGCGACCCGGACGCTCGAGGCGCGGGCGGTCGTGCTCGCGACGGGCGCGGCGCCGAAGAGCCTGCCGGGCGTGGCGATCGACAAGACGCGCGTCATCAGCTCCGACGAGGCGCTTCGGCTCGAGCGGCTGCCGGCCTCCGTGGTGGTGATCGGGGCCGGCGCGGTCGGCGTCGAGTTCGCGGACGTCTTCGCCGCGTACGGCGTCCAGGTGACGATCGTCAGGCGCTGCCGCGGCTTTCTGCCGATCGAGGACGAGGAGATCTCGAAGCTCCTCGCGCCGGAGCTTCGCCAAGCGGAAGATCGACGTGCGCGATGCGGCGTCAAGGTCAGGCGGTGCGCGTCGGGCCAGGACGGGTGACGCGTCGAGCTCGAGCAGGAGGGCCAGGCCACCCGCGTCGAGGCCGCCGATGGTCCTGATGGCCGTGGGCCGCGGGCGCGAACACGGAGGCCCTCGGCCTCGACAAGCTCGGCGTGGCCATGGAGCGGGGCTTCGTCAAGGTGTCTCCCGCGGATGGAGACGTCGATCCGGGCGTCTACGCGATCGGCGACCTGCGCGGGCTCCGCCGCTGCTCGCCCACAAGGCGAGCGCCGAGGGCATCGTGGCGGCCGAGGCGCTCGCCGGGCACGCCGGCCACCCGATCGACTACCGGGCGATCCCCGGGTGCACCTGCTGCCACCCGCAGGTGGCGAGCCTCGGTCTCACCGAGGCGCGCAGGCCCGGCGCGGACGGGCGCGCGCGTGAAGGTCGGGAAGTACGCATGCTTCCTCGCCAAGCGGCAAGGCCCAGGCACTCGGCCGAGCCCGGAGGGCTCGTCAAGATCGTCGCGGCCGCCGACACCGGCGAGATCCTCGGAGTCCACATCCTGCAGGCCGAGGCCCCGCGAGCTGATCGCCGAGTTCGGGCTGGGGAAGACGCTCGAGGCGACCGGTCGAGGAGAGGTGACACGCATCCACGCCCACCCGACGACTGGCCGAAGCGGTGATGGAAGCCGCCCTCGACGCGATGGGGGCAGGCGATCCACCTGAGAGCCGCCGCCCTTCGGGCGGCCGGCGGCGCGCGGCCTGGCGCTGCCGCCACTCGACGCGGGCCGCTTAGACGCCCTCGAGGGGCTCGTCGCGCCCGCTGGAGTCGCGCGATCTCTTCCCGCATCGCCCCGCGCCCGGCCTCGAAGGCGGCTTCAGCTGGGCGGAGGTGTTCCTCGACGACCTCCCGGCCGCGCCCGAGGTATTCCTGGGCCCGCACCTGCGCGTCTCCCACCGTTTCCTGGGCGCGCTTCGCCAGCTCGACCCCCGCTCCCGCGCCTGACGGGCCAAGTCCGCGCCCTTCTCCCGGAGCAGCTCGCGCGTCTCGTCGCCCGTGCGCGGGGCCAGCGAGGAGCGCAGCCGCGGCGCCGATGAGGGCGCCCACGGCGAGGAGGCCCAGCGCGCCAGGAAGTTCAGGTCATCCCGGTTCCGTCACTCATGACTCACTCCTTGCCTCGGTGGCGCGCCAGGCGGTGGACGAATACGTCGATCCCCTTCTGGAGGCCTCTCGCGACGCCGACCACGCGGCCCCACGGTGCCGAAGCTGGCGAGCAGGCTGCGTGAGGTTCGTCACCCGCCGAGGACGTCCTGCGCCATCAGAGTGACGCCCTCGATCTGCCGGAGGTCGCTTGGTCGCCTGCTGGGCGAGGGTCCGGTGCTCCTGGAGCAGCGCCTGGACCTGGGTGGTCAGGGGCTTCAGCTCGTGGTCGACGGTCGGCCAGCGTCTGCTCCGCCGCGCGCGCGGTCCGGGCCACCTGGAGGAGGGCCGGAATGAGCACGATCACCAGGCGCCAGGAACGCCAGGCTGGCAATCAGAGCCGCTACCTGTAGCACCGGGGAGCCCCTTTTGTCGTCGCGAGGTGAGCCCCCACGCTAACAGAGGCCCCAGGCCGGCGTCAAATTGGGCCAACTTGGTTTGACGCTCTCTCCGACGCCGCCGTATACTGTCCAACCGATGTTTCATCAGGTCGCGCTGTCCCATTCCTCTCCGGCCCGGAGCGCCGGTTGACCCTCGACGAGCGCTTCGCCGAGCTTGACCCGGCTCCGCGCGGCGGCCGAGCTCGGCGGCGGGCCCGAGCGGATCGCCCGGCAGCACGCCGCCGGCAAGCGGACCGCCCGGGAGCGCGTCGCGGCGCTGGTCGACAAGGGGTCCTTCGAGGAGCTCGACCGGTTCGTCGTCCAGCCCGTCGCCGACCCGGCGATCTGGGCGAGCACGCGTGCTGGGCGACGGCGTCGTGACCGGCTCACGCGCGGATCAACGGCCGCGCCGATCTCACCTCTTCGCGCAGGACTTCACCGTGTTCGGGGGCTCGCTCGCCGCTGCCCTACGCGCAGAAGATCTGCAAGATCATGGACCTCGCCGCTGAAGGTCGGCGTGCCGATCGTCGGGCTGAACGACTCCGGCGGGGCGCGGATCCAGGAGGGCGTGGTCTCGCTCGCCGGCTACGCCGACATCTTCCTCCGGAACGTGCTCGCCTCGGGCGTCGTGCCGCAGATCTCGGCGATCATGGGGCCGTGCGCGGGCGGGGCGGTGTACTCGCCGGCGATCACGGACTTCACCTTCATGGTCCGCGGCTCGTCCTACATGTTCGTGACCGGCCCCGAGGTGCTCAAGGCCGTGACCCACGAGGAGGTGACGTTCGAGGAGCTCGGCGGGGCCGACACGCACGCGCGAATCTCGGGCGTCGCGCACTTCGCCGTCGAGAGCGAGGAGGCGTGCCTGGAGGGATCCGGGAGCTCCTCGGGTTCCTCCCGCCGAACAACCTCGAGGATCCTCCCGCTCCACCCGACGGCCGATCCGCCGGACCGGATGGACGAGACCTCCAGCGCCTGGTCCCCGACAATCCCGACCAAGCCGTACGACATCAAGGAGCTGATCCAGACGGTCCTCGACGACCAGGCACTTCTTCGAGGTCCAGGCCGAGTACGCGCGAACCTGGTGGTGGGCTTCGGCCGGCTCGGCGGGCCGGCCGGTCGGGATCGTGGCGAACCAGCCCGCCCACCTGGCCGGGTGCCTCGACATCGACGCGTCGCTCGAAGGGCGCCCGCTTCGTCCGCTTCTGCGACTGCTTCAACATCCCGCTGGTCACGTTCGAGGACGTCCCGGGGTTCCTGCCCGGCACGGCGCAGGAGTACGGCGGCATCATCAAGCACGGCGCCAAGCTCCTCTACGCGTTCGCCGAGGCGACGGTGCCCAAGCTCACCGTCATCACCCGCAAGGCGTACGGCGGCGCCTACTGCGTCATGGCGCAGCAAGCACATCCGCGCGGACGTCGAACTTCGCGTTCCCGACCGCCGAGATCGCGGTGATGGGGCCCGAGGGGCGGTGAACATCCTCTACCGGCGGGAGCTCGGCGAGGCCGGCCGACCCGGCGCCGCTTCCGGGCCCAGCGGGTCGACGAGTACCGGGAGAAGTTCGCCAATCCGTACGTGGCGGCGGCGCACGGCTACGTCGACGACGTCATCGAGCCGCGCGAGACGCGCCGCCGGCTCGTCTCGGTCCTGGAGACGCTCCGGACCAAGCGCGACCAGAACCCGCCCCGGAAGCACGGGAACCTGCCCCCGTGAGCGCGCGCTCCGCCTCGCCCCGCAGCGTCACGCCCGCGGCCGGCTCCGGCTCGAGGACGCCCTGGCGCGGTGGGAGCGCGAGACCCTCCGGCCCGCGATCGAGCGGGCGCCCGAGCGCACGCGCCGCGAGACGTCCTGGGGCGCCCGGTGCCCGCCTGGCGACGCCGGCGGACCTCGGAGGCTTCGACTACGTGCAGCGAGCTCGGGTTCCCGGGGCAGTATCCCTACACCCGCGGGATCCAGCCGACCATGTACCGGGGACGCCTCTGGACCATGCGCCAGTACGCCGGGTTCGGGACGGCGGCCGAGACCAACCAGCGGTTCCGCTACCTCCTGCGCGGCGGGGCAGACGGGCCTGTCGGTCGCGTTCGACCTGCCGACGCAGATGGGGCACGACGCGGACGCCCCCGAGGCGCGGGCGAGGTCGGCCGGGTGGGCGTGTCCATCTCGAGCGTCGAGGACATGGCCGAGCTGCTGCGGGACCTGCCCCTCGACCGCGTCTCGACCTCCATGACGATCAACGCCACCGCCGCCATCCTGCTCGCGCTCTACCTGGCGGTGGCCGGAGCGCGCAGGGCATTCCGGCGGCGGCGCTCGCCGGCACCGTGCAGAACGACATCCTGAAGGAGTTCATCGCGCGCGGCACGTACATCTTCCCGCCCGGGCCGTCGCTCCGGCTCGTGACCGGACGTCTTCGCGCTACTGCGAGGACCGCGTGCCGCGCTGGAACACGATCTCCATCTCCGGCTACCACCTGCGCGAGGCGGGCTCGACGGCGGTGCAGGAGGTCGCCTTCACGCTCGCCAACGCGGTGGCCTACGTGCAGGCGGCGCAGGCGGCGGGCGCTCGCGGTCGACGAGTTCGCCCCGCAGCTGTCGCTTCTTCTTCAACGCCCACAACGACCTCCTCGAGGAGGTCGCCAAGTTCCGGGCCGCGCGCCGGCTCTGGGCGCGCCTCATGCGGGAGCGCTTCGGCGCCCGGACCGCGTGCGCAGATGCTGCGGTTCCACGCCCAGACGGCGGGATCGACGCTGACGGCGCAGCAGCCCGAGAACAACGTCGTCCGCGTGACCGTGCAGGCGCTGGCCGCCATCCTGGGCGGCTGCCAGTCGCTGCACACCAACTCGATGGACGAGGCGCTGTCGCTGCCCTCCGAGGCGGCCGTGCGGACCGCGCTCCGGACCCAGCAGGTCCTCGCCCACGAGTCGGGCGTGGCGGCGAGCGTGGATCCCCTCGGCGGATCGTCACCTGGTCGAGCGCCTCACGCGGGACATCGAGGACGGCGCCACGGCGTACCTCGACAAGATCGACGGGCTGGGGGCGCCGTGGCGGCGATTCCCTTCATGCAGCGGGAGATCCAGGACGCGGCGTATCCGCTACCAGCAGGAGGTCGAGAGCCGTGCGCGGGTCGTCGTGGGCGTCAACGAGTTCGTGAGCCTCGATCCCCGGCCGCCGCGCTCTTCCAGCCCAATCCCGAGGTCGAGAGCCGGCAGGCCGAGCGGCTCCGCGGACCTCCGCCGCCGGCGGGACGCGGACCGGGCGGCCCGCGCCCTCGACGCCGTCGAGCGCGCGGCCCGCGGGACCGAGAACCTCGTGCCGCGGCTCCTCGAGGCCGTGCAGGCCGACGTGACGCTGGGCGAGATCGGCGCGCGCCTGCGCGGCGTCTTCGGCGTGCACCGCCCGTCCGTGGCCTTTTGACGCCATGCACCCGCTGACCGGGGCGAGGAGCGGCGGCCGACGGCGGCGGGGGACGGCACCTCGCGCTGCGCGATGATCGTGACGCTCCTCGGTGCCGCGGAGCGTCGCCCGGGCCGACATCCTGCAGGACCTTGGCGGGACCTATCAGAAGGTGGCCGAGGAGCTCGCCGCGGCGTTCCCGAAGGCCGAGGTGCGAGGTCGCGGCGGTGACGGCGGACTCAGTGCGCGTCGAGGGCGCTGGCGTCGAGAACCTCCGCCCCGGGCCTCGAGCTCACGATCTTCCGGCGGGGGAGATGTTCCGTCACCCCGTGACGAATCAGCCGCTGGGACACACCGAGCAGGTGCTGGGGACGCTCGTCGTGACGCACGTCGAGCCCGGCGCCGCGACCGGGCGACTCGTGCCCGCGGCAGGGCCGCTCCCGTCCGGCGCCGATCCCGGGCGACGGCGCGCGCATCACCGCCGGCCGGCTTGCCGGTCGCGGTGCTCCCGACTCGCCGGGGTCCAGGCTGCCTTCGACAGCGCCGATCAGACTCGGCTCCTCGCTGGTGGCACGCTTCTCCGCGATCCTCGACAAGACCGGCCGCTTCCTGGCGGTCGATCCCCAGCGGGTCCTGGACGTGGTGGGGCAGATCGGCGGCGTCCACCCCGTCGCCCCTCGAGGTGGCCCGGCGGCTCGGCGGCGTGAACGCGCTGAGCTCCCGCAGTGATCCGCGAAGGGCGGCCCGCGTGCTGGAGACGACGTGGATCTCGGGACAGACCGGCGAGACGCTCGCGACGGTCCGCGCGCCGGTGATTCCCACGACTTTCCCCGCGCTTTGCCTGGGAGGAAACGCCCGAGCTCGAGCGCAAGTACCCCCTGGACGGCCCGTGTCGCGCGCGCTCGCGCTCGGCGATCTCGACGGGGATGGGCGCACCGAGCTGATCGTGGCCGACGAGCAGAACATCACGCTCTACCGGACGACGGAGGGCGGGGCGCCGACGCCGGTGGAGGGCGACCTACAGCATCGGCAGCGGCCTGATCCTCCCGTCGACGCTGGCGCCGCTCACCGGATACGGGCCGGACGCAGCTCGTCGTCGGTGGATCAGCGCGGGCAAGGCCGGCAGGGCATCCGGGCCCGGTGCTGGGTGGAGCCTTCCGGCGGGTACCGCGGTGTCTACGACGCGACTGGCTGGTACCTCCGCGTGGCGCGGGTCGGCGCCGAGAACTGGCTGCTCGAGCAGGAAGCGGGCGAGGACGAGCCCGTTCCAGCAGGAGATCCGGCGCCTCGTGTGGGACGGGGAGAGCTTCGGATTCGACGCGCCTCCAGGGTGCCGCGCGGCATCAGCCTCTACGGCCTCGGCACTGATGCGGCTCACCGGCAACCCGGAGCCGGAGATCGTCGCCTTCGCGGACGACTACCGTCTGAGCGTGTGGACGGCGCGCGGCCAGCGGCTCTGGACGAGCGCGGAGCCGCTGGGCGGCTCGGCCGTGACGTTCGAGTACAGTCCCTGGCTGCGGGCGCGGCGCCAGGCCGGCGGAGGACACGATCGTGGCGCGCATCGCAGGTCGAGGTGGTTCCCCTGTCCATACCCTCCCCCGAGCCCGGAGATCCTCGTCTACGAGAACATCCTCCCCGTCTTCCAGCAGGGGCGTGGCGTCCTCCCCGGCTGGCGGCCACCCTGTTCAACCGCGGCCGGATCCACCGGCTCCGGTGGAAGGACGGGGCGTTCGTCCGCGTCTGGCAGAGCGGCGTGACGGAGGGTACATCGCCGACTTCGCCTACGGGGATTTCGACGGGGACGGTCTGGCGGAGGTGGTGGTGGGGGTCGTCCCCGCGGATTCGACGTCGAGACCCTCAACCCGCTCGGACGCCCCAGGGGTCGCATCCTCGCCTACGAGCTTCCCTAGGGTGGTTGTTTCCGGGGTCTTCCGGGACCTGCCGGGGAAAGCCCTACGGAAACTAGGGCTTGACACGCCTTTTCGGCCGGTGCTAGGGTTGCGTCGGCTTTCTGGCATTGTCCTCGGCGTGTCCCCGGCGACTGCCGGGCCGATTTCATCAGGGAAGGGGGTGGTGCCGGGCACCAGCGGAGCGATTGCGAGCCCGCGTTTCACCTAAATCATGGCACTCATCGTAGTTCAGTAGTCCACCACAGACGGGCGCTGTCCGAAGTTGGATGGCACCGGGAGGTGCGGGTAATGAAGCGAGCGCTGGCGTTGCTCGTCGGGGGTGCTGATCCTCGGATCGGCCCCTCGCCGCGCACGCGCAGGCCCCGACCGTTAGCTTCGGCGGCCAGATGCGTGTTTACGGCTTTGCGTTCAACAACATGACGGACTTCACGGACAGCGGCCCGAACGGTGCCAACCGCGACAGTCGAGAGCTTCTACTTCCAGCGGTGGCGTCTCTGGACCAACGTCGAGAGCGCCGACAAGAAGGCCAAGGCAGTCTGGAGGCCTCGAGGTCGGTGACCTCACCTGGGGTGCAGGCGGTGGCGCGTCCGGTGGCGAGATTACCGGGGCTGCCCGGGCTCGTGCGCCGTTCGTTCCGAACGTGACCGCTAACGTTCCTGCAGGTGGCACCAACGGGCTCGCCTGGGACGCCCAGGACCACCACCGTGACCGTCAGCCAGCGGCGCGAACGTCCGCGTGGAGTAACGGTGCGGCGCGTGTCTCGGTGCCGACGGTGTCAACGTCGAGACCAAGCACGCGTACATCTGGGCTCGACACCGGGCAGTGGGTGCCCGGACTCGTCGATCACGCTTGGTATCCAGGAACATCGTCTTCATGAACGGCCCGCTCGGCGGGTCGGTTCGACGACGACGCGTGCCGCCATCAAGCTCAACATGAAGTTCGACCCGGTCGACGTCGAGCTGCTACGCGGCGAAGCTCGGCGAGAGTGTCAACGTCAGCAATGCCGACGATACGGCATGTACGTCGGGCGCGTGGCGGTGCCAACGTCACGAAGGACATCCGGGTCACCCTCGAGGGGATGCTCGTCAACGAGCAGTCCCTCGCCGGGTCGGAACCATCGGCGATAACTACTGGATTGGCGCGGACCGTTGGCGCCAACCTCGGCGTGGTCAAGCTCGACGGGGCGGTGGTCTATGCGGCAGCGAGCATTAGCGGCTTCACCCGGCGCGATTGCCGGTGGTCACTCCAGTCCGTTCGAGTGAGGAGGTGGCTTGCGGCGCCTTCGTGACGGCGCAGGTCCCGGATCGGTCCTCTGAACGTCTTCGGGGTGGCCTGGTACACCACGGGTGATAGTCAGGTCGGGCCGGCGGGCTGCGGCATTACTGGGACCGGTGTTGTCGCCAACGGAACCAACGTCGGTTGTGTCGCCCCAGGGTAGTGCCCGCGTCCTGAACAAGGATTCAGACAAGCTCCCGATCCCGGAGTCCGGCGGCTGGCTGGTTCGGCGGCGGCGGCGACGTTCATCGCGGAGTGGCTTTTCGGTAACAGCTCCATCGGTGCCCCGTCGGTCGGCCAGGTCCACTATTCGGACCCGTCCGGCACGTGGGGTTCTGGTGCGCTCGGCCACCACCCTGACGCCGGCCCTTTCGCTTGGCGGCGGTGCGGCGTGATGTGATCGCGACGGATGCAGATGGCCCCTACTGGCGGCAGTCTCTTCGAGATCGATGCCGGGGCCACGTACGCGCTTCAACCCGAACCCGGTCTTCAACCTGTTCGGGGGGCCTGATGCTACCCGGATTCGGGTGACACGGCGTGGGCCATCACCTTCCGGACGCAGTACTCGTTCTAAGACCCAATCGGTAGACTCCACGCCCCAGGGGTGACCCCTGGGGCGTTTTTCTTCCCTTGATTCCCGTGGGGGCCAACCCAGACAATGGCCGCACGAGGGCCTGAACCATGCCGATCACGGTTCGTCGCGTCGCGGTCTCCGGTCTCTTCCTGGCGGCGGCCCTCCGGGATGGCCGGGGCCTTCCCAGGCCACGCCCAGACACCTGCGCGGCTCGTCCGCGTCGCGCTCCTGCCCCAGTGGATCATCCAGCAGCACCGCTCGCTGCCGAGCCTTGTTGGAGGCCATCGAGGGCGGCGTCGTCGACCGGACCGTGTACGCGTGGCAGCGCGGAGTGATCCAGCGTCAGGCGCTGGTGTCGAACGCCGATCCTCGCGTCGTGCCCGATCCACGCGCACTCTCGGCGGCCGTGGACGGTTCGACATCACGGTCCGGCCGCCGGCCGGCCGCGCGGCCTGGACGGAGATCGAGGTGACCCAGCTCAGCGCAGGCGCCGAAGACGTGCTCCTCCTCGAGATCGGCGGCGAGCGCAACACGGTCACGCAGGTGCTCCGAGACGCTGCAGATCGCCGAGCCCGGGCGCCCGCTCGTCGCGATTCCGCTTGCGCGACCCTCGCTCTGTCGCCCAGCACCGGCGTGCCGGTGGTCGCGGCGACTTCGACGGCCGCTCCCGCCGGCGATGGCGCAGCGGTTCCGCCAGGAGGCGGACCGGGACATCCTGGCCGCCCGGAGCCCGCTCTGGGACGTGCAGACGGCGACCAGACGTCCAGCGGGCGCCGCCGACACGGTGCTATCTCGGCAGCGGCGACCGGCGGGAGGGCGGACCGCGTGTTCCTCCGGCATCCCGGCCGCCCAGCTCGCCCAGGGCGTGCCCGGGGTCGTGCTGGGCTGGAAGGACCGGACGCTCCAGAACGACCCGAACGCCGAGTTCCCGCGTCGCTCGTCCTTGCCGCTCCCCGTCACTCGTCGTTGACGGTGGCGATGCGGGCCGGTTCGCCGGTCGCGAGGCGCGTCCCGTGAGCATCGGCGTGGAAGGCGTCCCTCCGGGAGCGGCTCCTTCGAGGCCGTCGGCGACCGCTGCGCGCCTGCGAGGCGGAGATCAATCGGGAGCTGGCCGACTCGCCGGTCCAGCTCGTCCGGGATCTCGGCGAGCACGTCGCGCTCGCGGGCGGGAAGCGCGCTCCGGCCCAATCCTGGTGCCTGCTCGGCTCGGCGCTCGGGGCCGACCCGGCGCGCGGGCGGTGCGGCTCGGCTGCATCGTGGAGCTCCTGCACACGGCGACGCTTGATCCACGACGACGTGGTCGACCAGGCGCCGCTCCGGCGGGGCCGGCCGTCCGCCCACGCGCGCTTCGGCGAGGACGCCGCCGTGCTGGTGGGCGATCACTTCTACTCGCGCTGCATGGCGCTCCTCGTGCGGGACGGGGACCTCCGGGTGATGGAGGCCCTCGCTGGCGGCGATGGTGTCCATGACCGAGGCCGAGGTGCTTCCAGCTCGAGCGCAAGCGCGCCGAGCGCGCTGTCGGAAGACGGACTACCTCCGCATCATCCGCCAGAAGACGGCCACGTTCATGTCCGCGTGCTGCCGGCTCGGCGGCCTCGCCGGGAGCCTGGACGGCGGAGGCGGTCGAGGCGCTCGTGACCTACGGCGAGCGGCATCGGCATCGCGTTCCAGATCATCGACGACTCGCTCGACTTCGCCGCCGATCCCGACCGCGCCTGGGCAAGGCCATCGGCCACGACCTCCTCGGAAGGCAAGCGCACCTCTGCCGCTCGATCGTCACGCTGGACCGGGCGACGGACGACGAGCGGGCGCGGATCCTGGAGGACGCTCGGACGCCCCGGCCTTCAGGAATGCGGACGTCGGCCGAGGTCCACCGGCTGGTCAAGGTGTACGACGGCGTCGGCTACTCGGTGGCGCGCGCGTCGGCGTATGCCGGAGCGGGCGTCGGCCGCGCTGCCGCCGCTTCCCGGACTTCGGCCGTGCGACAGATCCTGACCCTGATCGCCGAGCTACGTGATTCATCGGGATCGATGAGCGCGGCGCCGGGGCGCCGCGCCCGAGCGGCCGAGCGGCGTCGTCACCCTGCTCACCGACTTCGGCCTCGATGACGCGCTACGTCGGCGCGGTCAAGGGCGTGGTCCTCGGCATCAACCCGCGGGCGCGGCTCGTCGACCTGACCCACGCGCGTCCCGGCCGCAGGACGTCCAGCGGGCCTCGCTGCTCCTCGAGGGCGGCGTGGCGGTTCTTTCCGCGCGGCACGGTGCACCTGGCGGTCGTGGATCCCGGCGTCGGCAGCGTCCGCCGGCCGATCGCCGTGGCAGGCCGGGCGGCCACTACTTCGTCGGGCCCGACAACGGGCTGCTCGGGTCTCTGCTTCGACCTGCCGGGCGCGCGCGGCGTCGTCCTGACCGACCGCGCGCTACCATCGGCCGCCGGTGCAGCCGGACGTTCCACGGACGGACGATGCTTCGCGCCGGTGGCGGCCGCACTGCTCGCGCGGCGTGCGGCTGCTCGGCGCTCGGGCCGCCGCTCGCGTCCCCGGTGCGCCTGGCGCGATCGCGCCGCGCCACCGCGGCGCGGCGGGTCGGTCGGCGAGGTGCTCCTGGTCGACCGCTTCGGGAACCTCCTCGACGAGTCTCCGAGGGCAGGATCTGCCGGGGCCGGCCGATCGGGGCGTCCTGCGGATCGGCGGCGCGCGCATCCGCGGGCTGGCTGGGACCTACGCCGAGCGGCCCCGACGGGCGACTCGGGGCGGTGATCGACAGCTCGGGGCGGGTCGAGGTGTCCGTGCGCGAGGGGAGCGCGCGCCGACGACTCGTGTGTCGGGCGCGCGGGCGCCCCCGTCAGCTGGAGGGCGTCGGAGGCTTCGCTCCGCGTCGTCGGCTCTTCGACGAGGCCGCCTTCGAGGCGTCCGCTTCGAGGACGCCTCGCTCTTCGAGGGCGTCTCGCTCTTCGAGGACGTCCGACCGGTCGACGGACGTCGGCGCTCCGAGTACGCGGCCGTCGCCAGTCGTGGTCGGAGCTCGTCGACGGAGTCGCCGCTCGACTTCTTCTCGGCCTCCATCCCCTTCTTCCGGCCCGCGGAGGGATAGTCGGTCACGTACCAGCCGCCGCCTTTCGAGGATGAACGGCGCTGGCGACAGGAGCCGGCGGATCGGGCCGCCGCAGCGATCGCAGGCCGTCAGCGGCGCTTCCGAGATCCGCTGCCGCACCTCGTAGGTGCGCTCGCACCGGTCGCATCGGTAGTCGTAGGTGGGCACTCGGTTCCCTCCAACAAAGGGCGCGGCACCGCGCCCCGCCGCTCGGCGACGCCGTAAGAGGCTCGCCGCACTCGGAGAGCATAGCACTCGCCCCGAGTGGCTGCCAGGCACGGGCGCCCGCGGAGGGGCTTTCGATTGCGGGCGTCCCCCCTGCTACCATTTCGCCTTGTTCTTTGGCCCTTTTCCGACTCGATGTCCTCAGCTCCTCTGGAGGGACCGATGCTCCGCGCGTTCGCAGGACAAGACACCGCGCGTCCACGAAACGGCGTTCGTGGAAGAGAGCGCCCACGTCATCGGGGACGTGGAGCTCGGGGCGCACTCGAGCGTGTGGTTCCAGTGCGTGATCCGGGCCGACGTCAACCGGATCCGGATCGGGCACCACACCAACATCCAGGACGGCACCGTGATCCACGTCGAACCGGACCGATCCGGTGGAGATCGGCGATCACGTGACGCTCAGGCACGCCGTCCGGCTCCACGGGGCGCGGGTGGGCTCGCACTGCCTGATCGCCATCGGCGCGATCGTGCTCGACGGCGTCGTGATGCGAGGACGAGTCCATCGTCGCCGCCGGGCGCGCTGGTCTCGCCCGGGACGCGGATCCCGCGCGGACGCTCATGATGGGCAGCCCGGCCAGCCCCGGCGGACGCTGACCGACGCCGACCTCGAGCTGATCCACCGGCCGACGAACAACTACGTCAAGCTGATGGAGCAGTACCGGCGATGGCGCCTAGGCTTCCGAGCGAGCCGCCGCGCTGGCATGCGGGACATCCTGCCCGCCGAGGCGGAGCTGCGTGACGCCGCGGCGGGGACGATCCTCGCCGTGTACCGCCGGCACGGATTCCGGCGCATCGAGACGCCGGCCCTGGAGAGCCTCGAGCTGCTCACCGGCGGCGGCGGCGGCGACGAACGAGAAGCTCGATCTTCAAGGTGCTGAAGCGCGGTGAGAAGCTGGATCTGGGGGCGGCCACGACCGAGGCCGGACCTCGCGGATCTCGGGCTCCGGTTCGACCTCACCGTGCCGCCTCGCCCGCTACTACGCCCAGAACTCAGCGCAAGCTGCCGGATCCGCTCCGCGCGGTGCAGATCGGCCCGGTGTGGCGCGCCGAGCGCCCGCAGCGGGGCCGCTACCGGCAGTTCACCCAGTGCGACATCGACATCCTCGGCGTCGCGTCGGAGATCGCCGAGATCGAGCTGATCCTCGCCACCACGGAGGCGCTCGGGCGCGCTCGGGCTCGAGAGGCTCGACGGTGCGGATCAACGACCGCCGCCTCCTCGGCGCCATGGCCAGCTGGTGCGGGTTCGCGCCGGAGCCGCCACAGGAGCGTCTTCATCACGCTCGACAAGTGGGACAAGCTCTCGCCGGCAGGAGATTCGTCAGGAGCTGGAGGAGGCCGGGCCATCCCGCGCCGGCCATCGACCGCATGCTGGCGCTCTACGAGTTCGACGGCCTCGGCGCACAGCCTGACGAGCATGCGGCGATCAGCTCGGGCATCCGGGCGCGGACGGCGCGTTCTCGGCGCTCTCGCGCGATCATCGAGGCCGTCGGCGCGGCGAGCGGCCGGCCGGTTCCGGCATCGACTTCGATCCGACGCTCGTCCGGGGCATGGGCTACTACACCGGACCGGTGTTCGAGATCCGATCGGCGAGCTTCCCGACCGGGTCCATCGCGGGCGGGGGCGGTACGACGGCATGATCGGACGGCTGCTGCGAAGCCGTCCCGGCCACCGGGATTCTCATCGGCTTCGAGCGCGTGGTGGACATTCTGACCAAGATGCCAGGCCGCGCGCCGCGCGCGAGAAGCGCGATCGCTCTGCTGTTCGACGAGTCGACGCAGGCGCTCGAGATGTGCTCCGGGAAGCCGCAGGCGCTTCGGGATCGAGGGCCTGCTTGGCGCTCGAGCGCCGGGCGCGGAACGCAGGGCGCGCAGCGCGCAGCCGCTGGAAGACAGGGCTATGTGGCGCGGGCCGCGGTCATCCACCGGACGGCAAGGCGACGTTCGTGGAGTACTTTGCCGAGCGCCGGCGCGCAACGCCGGACGGAGAGTCGAGAATGACGGAATCGTTCGGGGGATGCGCCGGACGCACTCGTGCGGGATCCTGCGCGCCGGGCACGCCGGGCCAGACCGTCACGCTGATGGGATGGGCGTCCCGGCGTCGCGATCACGGCGGCCTCATCTTCGTGGACCTCCGGGACCGCGAGGGCTGACGCAGCTCGTCTTCAACCCGGCGCTCGATTCCGCCGCCCACGAGGCGGCCGGGCGGATCCGGGTGGAGTTCGTCCTCGCGGTCGAGGGCACCGTCGAGCGTCGCCCGCCGGGCACGCGTGAACGCGCAGCTTCGCCACGGGCGAGATCGAGGTATCGGTCCGGCGGCTCCGCATCCTGAACGAGTCGAAGCCGCTGCCCTTCCCGCTGGACGAGTCCCAGGAGACCGTCGAGGCCGCTGCGGCTCAAGTATCGCTACCTCGACCTCGCGCCGGCCGGTGATGCTGGGGCACCTCCTGCTGCGGGACCAGGTATGCCGGGCCACGCGCGACTACCTCGCACGGCCAGGGATTCGTCGAGGTCGAGACGCCGATGCTCACGCGAGTCGACGCCGGAGGGCGCGCGCGACTTCCTCGTGCCGAGCCGGCTGACCCCGGGAGCTTCTACGCGCTCGCCCCAGTCGCCGCAGCTCTTCAAGCAGATCCTGATGGTCGGCGGGCTCGAGCGCTACTTCCAGATCGTGCGGTGCTTCCGGGACGAGGACCTCCGCGCCGACCGCCAGCCCGAGTTCACGCAGATCGACATCGAGACGCGCTTCCTGATCGCGACGATTTCCTGCCGATCATCGAGAGGCCTCGGTCGCCGAGATCTTCCGCCGCGCGAAGGGGGCATCGAGCTGGCCCGCCCGTTCCGGCGGCTCACGTGGGACGAGGCGATCCGGCGCTTCGGCTCGGACAAGCCCGATCTCCGCTTCGGCCTCGAGCTCTGCGACTGCTCGGAGCTGTTCCAGCGGCAGCCTTCCAGGTCTTCGCGCAGGCCGTCGCGCAGGGCGGCGCCGGTGCAGGCGCTCACGAGTCCCGGGCGCCGCCTTCTCGCGCAAGGACCTGGACGACCTCGTGCGAGCGGGCGAAGGGCGCGGGCGCGAAGGGGCTGGTCTGGGTGCGCGTGGGCGAGGGCACGATCAGAGCCCGGCCGCGCGCCACCTGGAGGCGGCGCGGGAGCCGCTGCTGGCCCGGACGGGCGCGCAGGCCCGGCGACCTCGTGCTGCTGGTCGCCGACCGGATGCCCCTCGCCGCCACGGTGCTGGGGCGGCTCCGCGTCGAGCTCGCGCAGCGCCTCGGGCCTGATCCCCAGGCGGGCGCACGAGCTCCTGTGGGTCGTCGACTTTCCCGCTGGTCGAGTGGAACGAGGAGGAGCGGCGCTGGGACGCGATGCACCATCCGTTCACGGCGCCGCGCGGGATGCGGACGCCGAGGCGGGGCTGGCGGACCTCGGCGCGGCGCGCGCGCCAAGGCCTACTGACCTCGTGCTGAACGGCCAGGAGATCGGCGGGGGCTCGATCCGCATCCACTCGCGCGCGCTCCAGCAGCGCGTCTTCGAGATCCTCGGGATCGACGAGGCGGCGGCGCGGGCCAAGTTCGGCTTCCTCCTGGAGGCGCTCGAGTACGGCGCCCCGCCGATGGGCGGCATCGCGTTCGGGCTGGACCGGATCGTCGCCATCCTGGCCGGCGTCGACGTCCATCCGGGACGTCATCGCGTTCCCAAGACCCGAAGGGCACGCTGCCCGCTGACGGACGCCCCGACGCCGGTCAGCCCGCTCCAGCTCCGGGAGCTCGCGCTGGAGGTGGCCCTCACCCACCCGCGCCCGCGCCGCGCCCGGGCGGGGCTGCCAGCGAGCTCGCATGAGGCCTGCGCCGGCACCGGGAAATTGACACTGCCCGGCGCGTGTGATACCGGAAGACTTGTGAGGGAGGCCGAGAGCGCGCCGCGTGGCTGAGACCACTACCCAGCGCCTCACCCTCGCCCCGAGGTCGACCTCGGGGCCCTCCTGGGTCGCAACGACGAGAACCCACGTCTGCTGGAGGCGGAGCTCGCCCTCCGGATCGTCGCCCGCGGCAACGAGATCACGCTGCGCGGGGACGAGCGCCAGGTGGCGCGCGGGGCCCGCATCGTGGAGGAGCTCCTGGCCCGGCATCGCGGCGGGGCTCCCGGTCCAGTCGTCGGACGTCCGCGCGGCCCTGCGGGTCCTCGGCCGACGACGCGGACGCTGATCTCAAGAGCATCTTTCTCGATGCGATCCCGGTCCCGTCCCGCAAGAAGCAGATCACCCCGAAGACCCTCAACCAGAAGCGATACGTCGAGGCCATCCGCAGCCACGACGTCGTGGTCAGCATCAGGCCCCGCCGGCACGGGAAGTCGTACCTCGCGATGGCCATGGCGGTGTCCGCCCTGCACGCGGCGCGAGGTCGCGCGGATCATCCTGACGCGGCCGGCGGTCGAGGCGGGCGAGCGGCTCGGCTTCCTGCCCGGCGACATGTACGAGAAGGTCGATCCCTACCTCCGCCCGCTCTACGACGCGCTCGTACGACATGATGGAGCTCGAGAAGGCCGCCACGCATGACCGAGCGCGGCGCGATCGAGATCGCGCCGCTCGCCTACATGCGCGGCCGCACGCTGAACGACGCGTTCATCATCCTCGACGAGGCGCAGAACACGACGTCCGAGCAGATGAAGATGTTCCTGACGCGGCTCGGATTCAACTCGCGCAATGGTCATCACCGGGCGACATCACCAGGTCGGACCTGCCCTCGTCGCGCCGTCCGGACTCATCGAGATCCAGTCGGTGCTCAAGTCCATTCGCGGGATCCGCTTCGTCTACTTCACCGAGAAGGACGTCGTGCGGCACGAGCTCGTCTCGAGATCGTGCGCGCCTACGACGAGTGGAGCCGGCGGCGCGAGACGCGATCGTCGTCGCCGAACCAGCGGTCCCTGCCCGGTCGATCTCCGCCGCATCCGCCGCACCCTCCGGACTGCGCTCCGGCGCTCGGCGTGGTGGGACCACGAGCTCAGCCTGACGCTCGTGGACGATCGAGGCGATCCGGGCCCTGAACGCGCCGCTACCGTGGCGTGCGGCGCCGGACCGACGTCTCGCGTTTCCGCTGGCCGGGCCGCGCCGCGGTCGTCGAGGAGAGGCGATCATCTCGGTCGAGACGGCGCGGCGCGCAGGCCGACGCTCGGGCACTCCGTCCGCGAGGGGCTCGACCTTCTGTGCTGCCACGCGTGCCTGCACCTCATCGGCTACGACGACCGCGCGCCGCTCGAGGCGCCGCTTGATCACCGCGCGCGAGATGGACCTCCTCGGGAGCTCTATGAGCGCCCGCCCGCACCCTCCACGTCGGCGCCGAGCATCGCGCCGGCTTCGCTGAGCCTGATCGGCCGACCCAACGTCGGCAAGTCGACGCTGTTCAACCGCCTGCTCGGCCAGAAGCTGGCCATCGTGTCCCCGAAGCCGCAGACCACGCGGAACCGGATTCGCGGGATCGTGACCGACCGGCGGGCCAGGTGGTCTACGTGGATACGCCCGGGCTCCATCCCCGCGCGGCAAGCTCGGCCGGTTCCTCGCCGCCACCGCGACGCCAGGCCCTCGAGGAGGTCGACGTCGTGATCCTCGTCGCCGACGCGACAGCGCACCGTGGACGAGGACGCGGCGGAAGCCTCGAGGCCCTGCGCTCCGTCAGCGCGCCCGCCGTGCTGGCGCTTGAACAAGGTCGACCTCGTGCCCGACAAGGCCAAGCTCCTGCCGCGCCTCGAGGCCTACGCCGGTCGGCACCTTTCCGGGCGCTGGTGCCCGTCTCCGCGAAGACAGGGCACGGGCGTGGACCGGCTCGAGGCGGCGACGCTCGAGCTCCGCTGCCCCCGGCCCGGCCACTCTACCCGGCCGACACGGTCGACCGATCAGCCGGAGACGCTGTTCGTCGCCGAGACCATCCGGGAGAAGCTCTTCCAGACGCTGCGTCAGGGAGGTGCCGTACGCCTGCGCCGTCCGGGTCGAGGAGATCGTCGAGCGCGGGCCGGACGCTCCGCTCTACATCCGCGGCGAGATCTTCGTCGAGCGCGCGTCCCAGAAGGGGCATCGTCATCGGCGAGGGCGGCGCGATGCTCAAGCGCGTCGGCCAGGCCGCCCGGCGGGAGCTCGAGGCGTTCTTCGGGGTGCGGCGTCTTCCTCGACCTCCGCGTGCGCGTCCGGCAGGACTGGCGGCAGGACGACCGCGCGCTTGCGGGAGCTCGGCTACCAGCGGACGTCCTGAGGGGACGATGCCGCTCCTCCGGACCGAAGGCATCGTGCTCCACGCCGTGGGACCTCGGCGAGCACGACCGGCTCGTCGCCCTTTACACCCGGGAGCACGGCCGGCTCTCGGCCGTCGCGCGCGGCGCGCGCGCGGCTCCGCTCGCGCTTTCGCCGGGGCGCTCGAGCTCTTCACGTGGGGGCGACGCGGTCGGGTTCGAGCGCGAGGGCGCGCCCTGGTGCGCCTCGATCACTTCGACATCCGGGAGCCGTTTCGGCGGCTCCGGGACGATCCTGAGTGCCTCGGCCAGGGCGCCCGGTATGATCGAGGCGGTGGCGCGGCTCACGGCCGAGCGCGACGCGCAGCCGCTCTGCTTCGCGCTGCTGCTCCGGGGACTCCCGCGCGCTCGACGCGGGCGCCTCGCCGGCCCAGGTGCAGCTCGCCTTCGCCCTCCGGCTGCTCGACCTTCTCGGCCACCGGCCCCGGCTCGACCGGTGCGGGCGCTGTGGCCGCCCAGTCGGCACCGAGGGCGTCGCGTCTTCGACGCGACCGAGGGTCACGTGGCCTGCGAGCGCTGCCGCGGCGACCGGCGCCCCTCGCGCCCGCGGTGGCGGCCGCGCTGCGGGGCTCCAGACGGCGTCGTGGGAGGCGCGCCTCGGCGCCCGGCTCGCGCCCGCCGTCGAGCAGGCGGCCGCCGCCGTGCTGGGACGACTATCTCGCGAGCGCTGATCGGGGCGCCGCTTCCGAGCGCCACGCTTCCTCGCCCGGACGCGCACCCGCACCCGGAAGCGGGTGAGCGCGGGCGCCGGCGGCCCCGTCAGGGTCGCGCCGCCTGGGCGTCCGGTCGTCGCCGCCGGGACGGCGGGGAAGTCCTCGATGGGCTGGTCCCGGAGCGCCGTCCGCATGATCGAGACCCAGATCGGGAGTGCGGCGCGCGCGCCGGTCTCACTCGTGGCCGAGGCTCCGGGGTCGATCGTGCCCGACCCAGACCCCGGCGACGAGCGACGGCGTGTAGCCCACGAACCAGGCGTTCGAGAAGTCGTTGGTGGTGCCGGTCTTCCCCGCGAGGGGCGCTCCAGGACCCGGGCGCCGACGGCCGTGCCGCGCTCGACCGACGCCGCGGAGCATCGCGGTGAGCGCGGTTGGCGACGGCCGGATCGATCGCCTCGCGCGCCCTGGGGAATGTTCTCCTCGACGAGGCGGCCCTGCGCGTCGGTCACGTACCGGACCATCAGCGGCTCCATGTGGACGCCCTGGTTGGCGAACGTGCCGTACGCCGCGCGTGAGTCTCGAGGAGCGTGACGTCGCCGCTGCCGAGCGCGAGCGTGAGGTCGTTCGGCGAGCGGGCTCCGGATGCCCGCGCGCTGCGCCGCGTCGACGACCGGCTTCACGCCGATCTGCTCGAGCGAGCCGGATGGTCGGCACGTTGATCGACTCCTCGAGGGCCTGCTGGAGCGTGACCGGCCCGCGGAACTTGCCGTCGTAGTTCTCCGGGCGCCCAGACCTTGCCCGCCGGAGATGTAGCGGACGGGGCTGTCGTCCGAGGATCTCGGTCGGCTGGTGGCCGCGTCTCGAGCGCCGCCAGATAGACGAACGGCTGAAGGCCGACCCGGCTGGCGGTGCGCGTGGAGCGCGCGGTTGAACTCGGTGCGCGTGAAGTCGACACCGCCGAGCCAGCGCCTGACGTAGCCAGTCGTCGGCTCCATCACCACCGCCGCCCCTCGGTGGCACGGGCGCCGGAAGCGGCCCCTTGCCCCGGGCGGCGGCGCGCGCGCCTGGCGCTCCGCCAACGCCTGCAGCCCGTCGCGGAGGGCCTGCTCCGCCGCGCGCTGGAGTCCCCGGTCGAGGGTCGTGTAGATCGGCGAGGCCGCTCTTGTAGAGGACGTCGCTGCCGTACTTCGCCTCGAGACTCTGCTGGAGGTACTCGAGGAAGTACTGGCCGGTGCCGCGCCGCCGCTCGGACGGCACCAGCCCGAGCGGCGCGCGGTTGGTCGCCTTCGCCTGGGCGTCGGTGATGTACCCGTGCTCCGAGCAGGCGGCTCACCACGATCGCCCGCCGACGCTCGCGCCAGCTCGGGCCGCTCGAAGGGCGAGTAGTTGCCCGGCGAGCGCGGCAGCGCGGCGAGCATCAGCCGCCTCGGGCAGCGAGAGGTCCTGGACCGACTTGCCGAAGTACATCCGCGCTGCCGCCTCGACGCCGAAGGCGCCGTGGCCCATGTAGACCTGGTTGAGGTAGAGCTCGAGGAGGCGGTCCTTCGAGTAGCGCTTCTCGAGCTCGAACGCGAGCAGGGCTTCCTTCACCTTGCGGGAGAAGCTCCGGTCCGGTGTGAGGAAGAGCACCTTGGCCAGCTGCTGCGTGATCGTGCTGCCGCCTTCCACGACGCGCCCGTGCCGGAAGTTCGCGTAGGCGGCGCGGCCGATGCCCCGGACGTCGACCCGAAGTGCGAGTAGAAGCGCGAGTCCTCCACCGCGATGATCGCGTTGCGCAGGGTCGGCGGGATCTGCTGGAGCGGCACGAAGATGCGCTTCTCGGCCTGGAACTCGGTGATGAACTCGTCGTCGCCCGCGTAGACGCGGCTGCCGATGCTCGGCGTGTACTCCTCAGAGGCCTTGACCGGGGGCAGGTCCGTCGGCCAGTAGACGTACGCGGCGACGGCGCACGCCTGCGCCCGCGAGGACCAGAGGGCACAGGACGGGCACGAGGATCCAGCCGGACGACGCGCCACGGGGGCAGATAGCGCCAGCGGCGACGGCCCGTGGCGCGGGGCACGCGGGCCGGGTACCGGCGGGCGACGGCGGCGGCGAAGGCGAGCCGACACGATGGCGCGGACCTCCCGTGAAGCGTCGGGAACCCGCCCATTACTACTCTCGCGCCTCCGCGCGGCCCGTTGGTTGCGGGGCCCGGAGCCTAGTGCTACAACCCTCCCGCCATGGCTGCCTTCCCGGCCGGTCGACGAGCAGCTCGCGCAGATCCGGCTGGGGACGGCGGCGATCGTCAGCGAGACGAGCTGCGCGGCAAGCTCGAGCGCGCGCGCTCGCGCGGACCCGCTGCGCATCAAGGTCGGCTTCGACCCGACCGCGCCGGACCTGCACCTCGGGACACACCGTCGTGATCCAGAAGATGCGCCAGTTCAGGACCTCGGGCACACGGTCTACTTCGTGATCGGCGACTTCACGGGGCTGATCGGCGATCCCGACCGGCAAGTCGGAGACGCGGAAGGCGCTCACCCGGCCGGAGGTCGAGGCCAACGCCCAGACGTATCGCGACCAGGTGTTCAAGATCCTGGACCCCGGAGCGGACCCGCGTGGTCTTCAACTCGGCGTGGCTGGCGCCGCTGCGCGCGCGAGGACGTGATCCGCATGACGCGCGCAGGTGACGGTCGCGCGGCTCCTCTCGCGCGAGGACTTCGCGACGCGCTACGAGGCGGAGCGCCCGATCCATCTCCACGAGTTCCTGTACCCTCTGTTCCAGGCCCAGGACTCGGTGGCCCTCGAGACGGACGTGCGAGATGGGCGGCACGGACCAGACGTTCAACCTCCTGGTCGGCCGGGATCTCCAGCGGGCCGGTCGGGCAGGAGCCGCAGATCTCGATCACGATGCCGATCCTGGTCGGGACCGACGGCGTCAGAAGATGTCGAAGAGCCTGGGGAACTACATCGGGATCACCGAGCCGCCCGCGGAGATGTACGGGAAGCTCATGTCGATCTCCGACGACGTGATGCTCGCCTACTACCCGCTGCGTGAGCGGCCTCGGAGCCGCGAGGTCGAGGCGCGATCACTGACCGGCATTCGGGGCGGGCACCCACCACCCGATGGAGGCGAAGAAGCGACTGGCGCAGCTGATCGTCGCCCGCTTCCACGGAGCGCCGGCAGCCCAGGCGGCCGGCGGAGGCGTTCGCGCGGCAGTTCCAGCAGCGCGAGGTCCCGCCGACGGCGATGATTCGCATCGAGTATCCGGAACCAATGGCCGGTCCCCAGGACGCTTCGGGTCGACCATCATCGTCGGAGCCACTCAGCTGGCCAGCTCGGCGAGCGAGGTCCGCCGGCTGATCCTCCAGGGCGGCATCTACATCGACGACGTCCGGGTCGAGGATCCCTACAGACCCGGCGCGTGAAGTCCCGGGCGATGAGCTGGTGATCCGGAAGGGCGCCGCGAGTACCGGGTGTTGCGTTTCCCTCGGCCTCAGGCGCCTGTATCAGCCGGCTTGAGTCACCTGATCAGGAAGGCCGCACGTGCCGAATCAGAACAGTCTTGACGGGAAATACCCCTTGACAGGGGTGGTCCCGACGCTTAGTATCTCCCTTTGCCTGGGCCCACGGCTGACCTAGGCGTCCGAAGGTTGAGACACCCGCCCGGCTGATCTACGCATCACCGGTCGTCGTTCTTGACCCTGCTGTCTCTGCTCTTTGAAAGCCGAATATGCTACTGGCTCACCGATATGGTGTGCATGCCCTCTGACTCTGTCCGAGGCCGTGAGGCCGACGACGGAGGCTGTAATATGCTCGATATCAAACTGGAGAGTTTGATCCTGGCTCAGAGCGAACGCTGGCGGCGTGCCTAACACATGCAAGTCGAGCGAACCGTTTGGGGAAACTCAGACGGTTAGCGGCGGACGGGTGAGTAACACGTGGGTAACCCACCTTGGGGACCGGGATAACGGCTCGAAAGGGCCGCTAATACCGGATACGTTCCTCGGGGCACAAGCCTCGGGAGGAAAGGTCGCGCAAGCAGCCACTCCTGGACGGGCCCGCGGCCCATTAGCTAGTTGGCGGGGTAACGGCCCACCAAGGCGATGATGGGTAGCCGGTCTGAGAGGATGACCGGCCACACGGGGACTGAGACACGGCCCCGACTCCTACGGGAGGCAGCAGTGGGGAATCTTCCGCAATGGGCGAAAGCCTGACGGAGCGACGCCGCGTGGGGGACGAAGGCCTTCGGGTCGTAAACCCCTGTCAGAGGGAAAGAAGGGTACCGGCGTGAATAGCGCCGGTATTTGACGGTACCTCAGAGGAAGCCACGGCCAACTCCGTGCCAGCAGCCGCGGTAATACGGAGGTGGCAAGCGTTGCTCGGAATCACTGGGCGTAAAGGGCGCGTAGGCGGGGAGGTAAGTCGGGTGTGAAATCCCTCGGCCCAACCGAGGAACTGCGCCCGAGACTGCTTCTCTTGAGTCCCGGAGAGGAAGATGGAATTCCCGGTGTAGCGGTGAAATGTGTAGAGATCGGGAGGAACACCGGTGGCGAAGGCGGTCTTCTGGACGGTGACTGACGCTCGAGGCGCGAAAGCGTGGGGAGCAAACGGGATTAGATACCCCGGTAGTCCACGCTGTAAACGATGGGTGCTAGGTGTGGGGGTATCGACCCCTCCCGTGCCGAAGCTAACGCATTAAGCACGCCCGCCTGGGGAGTACGGCCGCAAGGTTGAAACTCAAAGGAATTGACGGGGGCCCGCACAAGCGGTGGAGCATGTGGTTTAATTCGACGCAACGCGAAGAACCTTACCTGGGCTTGACATGTCGGGGAGTACCAAACCGGAAAGGGGAGGGACTCGTAAAATCGAGATCCGACACAGGTGGTGCATGGCTGTCGTCAGCTCGTGCCGTGAGGTGTTGGGTTAAGTCCCGCAACGAGCGCAACCCCTACCCAATGTTGCTACCGGGTAATGCCGGGCACTCTTGGGGAACTGCCGGCGGTAAGCTGGAGGAAGGTGGGGACGACGTCAAGTCATCATGCCCTGTATGCCCAGGGCTACACACGTGCTACAATGGCCGGTACAAAGCGCTGCTAACCCGTGAGGGGGCGCGAATCGCAAAAAGCCGGTCTCAGTTCAGATCGAAGGCTGCAACTCGCCTTCGTGAAGGCGGAATCGCTAGTAAGCGCAGATCAGCAGGCTGCGCTGAATACGTTCCCGGGCCTTGTACACACCGCCCGTCACACCACGAAAGCCGGTTGTACCAGAAGTCGCTGAGCTAACCCGCAAGGGAGGCAGGCGCCGAAGGTATGGTCGGTGATTGGGGTGAAGTCGTAACAAGGTAGCCGTAGGGGAACCTGCGGCTGGATCACCTCCTTTCTAAGGAGATCGAGTCGGGAGCCCCTCCTCATACGAGGAGCTCCTCGACCAGATCAACTAGGTCGACACCTGCCGGAGCGAGCCAGTAGCATTTTTTCCCCGGGCCTTTAGCTCAGCTGGTTAGAGCGCGCGCTTGATAAGCGCGAGGTCCCTGGTTCGATCCCAGGAAGGCCCACCACTTGGGGGATGTAGCTCAGTTGGGAGAGCACCTGCTTTGCAAGCAGGGGGTCGCCGGTTCGATTCCGGTCATCTCCACCAGGTGTGAAGGTTAGGGGCCCCGCGTGGGGCCATCGGCTCTTTGACAACCGAATATGCGATCCTCGAGAAGCCAGAGCGTCTTCGAATAGTCCGTGAAATTTCCGTGGTCAAGCTACTAAGGGCGGACGGTGGATGCCTTGGCGCCAGGAAGCGATGAAGGGCGTGGCAAGCTGCGATAAGCCGCGGGAAGCCGCAAGCAGGCATTGATCCGCGGATGCCCGAATGGGGGAACCCACGCGAGGTAATGCTCGCGTATCCGCCGCTGAATACATAGGCGGCGGAGGCAAACCGAGGGAACTGAAACATCTCAGTACCTCGAGGAAAAGAAAGCAACCGCGATTCCCCAAGTAGCGGCGAGCGAACGGGGAGAAGCCTAAACTCGACCGGCGTAATAGCCCGCAGGCGTTGCCGGTCGGGAGTTGCGGGACTGGATCTGACGAGCTGCGGACTCGTCGGGAGTTACCAAACCGACCGTTAGCCGAAGGATCTGGAAAGGTCCGCCAGAGCGGGTGATAGCCCCGTAGGCGAAAACGGTTCGGACTCTCTGGATCCGGTTCCCAAGTACCACGGGACACGAGAAACCCTGTGGGAAACCGGGGAGACCACTCTCCAAGGCTAAACATTACCTGGCGACCGATAGTGCACCAGTACCGTGAGGAAAGGCGAAAAGAACCCCGGCGAGGGAGTGAAATAGAACCTGAAACCGTCTGCCTACAAGCGGTGGGAGGGCTATGCCGTCGCAAGACGGAAGGCCTGACCGCGTGCCTTTTGCATAATGAGCCGGCGAGTTGCTTCTGTGTGGCGAGGTTAAGCGCGGAGAGCGCGGAGCCGTAGCGAAAGCGAGTCCGAATAGGGCGTCCAGTCGCACGGAGCAGACCCGAAGCCGAGTGATCTACCCCTGGCCAGGGTGAAGCAGGTGTAACAGCCTGTGGAGGCCCGAACCGTTGTTGGTTGAAAACAGCTCGGATGAGCTGGGGGTCGGAGTGAAAGGCTAATCAAACTCGGAGATAGCTGGTTCTCCCCGAAATAGCTTTAGGGCTAGCCTCACGTATGAGACGCGGTGGTAGAGCTCTGGATGGGCTAGGGGTCCTACCAGATTACCGATCCCAACCAAACTACGAATGCCGCATCTTTTAGCGTGGGAGTCAGACGGCGGGGATAAGCTTCGTCGTCAAGAGGGAAACAACCCAGATCGCCAGCTAAGGTCCCCAAGTTCGGGCTTAGTGGGAAAGGATGTGGGATCGCGGAGACAGCCAGGAGGTTGGCTTAGAGGCAGCCATCCTTTAAAGAGTGCGTAACAGCTCACTGGTCAAGCGATCCTGCGCCGACAATTCAACGGGGCTCAAGCCCGATACCGAAGCTGCGGGCTCGGCGGCGCAAGCCGTCGAGCGGTAGGGGAGCATTCCGCACCAGGTCGAAGGCAGACCGTGAGGACTGCTGGACGAAGCGGAAGAGATAATGCCGGCACGAGTAGCGAAAAAGCAGGTGAAAAACCTGCTCGCCGAAAGCCTAAGGGTTCCTGGGGAAGGTTAATCCGCCCAGGGTTAGTCGGTCCTAAGCCGAGGCCGAGAGGCGTAGGCGAAGGGCAACAGGTTAATATTCCTGTACCGCCGCAGTGGCGCTATCACCGATGGGGTGACGCAGTAGGGTAGGCACCGCCCGCGATTGGTCGTGCGGGTCCAAGTCCGTAGGGGGCTCTGACAGGCAAATCCGTCGGAGCATTAACCCTGAAAGGCGATGGGGAGGCCTTCGGGCCATAAACGGGCCGATCCCAGACTGCCAAGAAAACCCTCTAGGGAGTCACTGAGGCGACCGTACCGTAAACCGACACAGGTGGGCGAGGAGAAAATCCTACAGGCGCTCGGGAGAACTCTCGCGAAGGAACTAGGCAAAATTGCCCCGTAACTTAGGGAGAAGGGGTGCCCCACTAAGGTGTTGAGCCTGAAGGGGTCGCAGTAAAGAGGGCCAAGCGACTGTTTACTAAAAACACAGGACTCTGCCAACTCGTAAGAGGAGGTATAGGGTCTGACGCCTGCCCGGTGCCGGAAGGTTAAGGAAGGGGTTAGTCCGCAAGGCGAAGCTCTCGACCGAAGCCCCGGTAAACGGCGGCCGTAACTATAACGGTCCTAAGGTAGCGAAATTCCTTGTCGGGTAAGTTCCGACCTGCACGAATGGCGTAACGACTTGGCCGCTGTCTCCGCGAGAGACCCGGTGAAACTGTAGCGCCAGTGAAGATGCTGGCTTCCCGCGAGTAGACGAAAAGACCCCGTGAACCTTTACTGTAGCCTGTCATGGAGCTTTGGCGGAGTCTGTGCAGGATAGGTGGGAGGCTTTGAAGCCGGCACGCTAGTGTCGGTGGAGCCGACGTTGAGATACCACCCTGACTGTGCTAGGGTTCTAACCTTGGTCCGTGATCCGGATTGGGAACAGTGGCAGGTGGGCAGTTTGACTGGGGCGGTCGCCTCCCAAATGGTAACGGAGGCGCCCCAAGGTCGGCTCAGCACGGTTGGAAATCGTGCGTCGAGTGCAAGGGCAGAAGCCGGCCTGACTGCGAGACCTACAAGTCGAGCAGGGGCGAAAGCCGGGCCTAGTGATCCGGTGGTCCCGAGTGGAAGGGCCATCGCTCAACGGATAAAAGGTACTCCGGGGATAACAGGCTGATCTTGCCCAAGAGTTCACATCGACGGCAAGGTTTGGCACCTCGATGTCGGCTCATCGCATCCTGGGGCTGGAGCAGGTCCCAAGGGTTGGGCTGTTCGCCCATTAAAGCGGTACGTGAGCTGGGTTTAGAACGTCGTGAGACAGTTCGGTCTCTATCTCTCGCGGGCGGAGGAGGTTTGAGGGGAGCTGCCCCTAGTACGAGAGGACCGGGGTGGACGCACCTCTAGTGTGCCAGCTGTCCCGCCAGGAGCAATCGCTGGGTAGCTATGTGCGGCAGGGATAAGCGCTGAAAGCATCTAAGCGCGAAACCCGCCTCAAGATGAGACCTCCCAGGGCGTAAGCCCTCTGAAGGCCCCTGGAAGATGACCAGGTTGATAGGCCGGAGGTGTAAGCCCCGTAAGGGGTTCAGCTTACCGGTACTAATCGGCCGTGCGGCTTGACCGCGGATTGGCTTCATTTCAAGCTCCGCTTCGACGTGACGGCACTCGAGGATCGCGTATGAGGCTTGCCGATTCCCGGCGGCCTTACCGGAGGGGCCACACCCGTTCCCATCCCGAACACGGAAGTTAAGCCCTCCAGGGCCGATGGTACTGTGCTGGCAGCGGCACGGGAGAGTAGGTCGTCGCCGGGGTATTACGCAGAAGGGCCCGGATCGCGAGATCCGGGCCCTTCGTCGTTCGGCGTCGCGAGGCGGCCGGCTAGAGGAGCGCCCGGAGCGCGGAGATGTAGAGCAGGTTGAGCGAGTCCTCGAAGGCGGCTCCGACGATAGTAGCGCGTCGCCCCGGAGAAGACGAGCAGCAGCAGAATGAGCGGACCGTACTGCTCGAGGCGCGCCAGGAGCGGCCACGACCGGCGGGAAGAAGTACGGGAGGAAGTGGCCGCCGTCGAGCGGCGGCAGCGGGATCAGGTTGAAGATCGCGAGACCGAGATTGAACGTGTAGACGAACTGGAGCATCCCCGCCACCGGCCGGGCGACAGAACGGGATCGACCACGAACCGCGATGGTGAGGACAAGCAGGACCAGGCCGATGAAGGCCGTGACGAAGTTCGGCCAGCGGGCCCGCGATCGGCCACCAATGCCATGTCGCGCACGGGGCGCCGGAGATTCCGGGCATCGACCGGAACGGGCCGCGCCCACCCGAAGCCGGCGAGCACGAACGCGCGAGCGCGCCCGAGCGGGTCGATGTGCGGCAGCGGGTTGAGCGTGAGCCGTCCCGCGAGGCGCGCGTCGGGTCACCCGAGACGCTCCGCGACCCAGCCGTGCGCGACCTCGTGAACGGTCACGGCGACGAGAAATCCGGGGACCATCAAGATCAGGAACTGCAGGGCCCCGAGCGGATCCCGCAGGAGGCTGTCGATCATTCGTCGGCTCCGTGTCCTGTCCGCGACCGGCGCGATGCGGGACAGCGAGAGCGGGGCGCCCGGACCCGGAAGCTCCCGTCGAGCCAGCGCCCGAGGTCGATCAGGCGGCACCTGAGCGAGCAGAAGGGCCGCGCGGGGTTGCCCGTCCACGCGCAGGGCCGGTCACACGTGGGACAACGCGGGCCGACTCGTGCGTTGGCGGGCGTCGTCGATCACGGCATCATCGTAGCCACGGCGCGCGCGCGCGCCGGGCAAGGGCCGCCGGTCATCGCACGCGACGTCGGCGCGGCCCGTCGCATCACCGGCGCTCTGCTATACTGTTCGCCGGCTTACGGCCGATCCTGTAGGGCATCCTCTCGCTCCAGGAGATCTCTAGATGAGTGCGACGCGCTGTTCGTCCGACCGCCGCCCTGCGGCGCCGCTGACTGGCGCTCTGCCTGCTGGCGATGTTGCTGGCGCCGCTGGCTGGCGCCCGCCTCGCTCCTCGCGCAGACGCCGGCGCCCGCCACCGCTGCCCCCGCGCCCCACGCGGGGGCGGCGAGGCCAGCCTCCGCATGCCCGACGTCGGGTCGATCCAGCTCATGGGCGTGAACGGGCGGACGCTCCTCCTTGAGGGCCTCGTCGTGTGCGTCCCTGGGGCTCGTCTTCGGGCTCGTCATCTTCCGGCGCATCAAGAGCCTGCCCGTCCATCCGTCGATGCGGGACATCTCGGAGCTGATCTACGAGACGTGCAAGACGTACCTCGTGACGCAGGGCAAGTTCATCCTCATCCTGAGGTCTTCATCGGGCTCGTCATCCTCCTCTACTTCGGCGTCCTGCTCCGGCTCGAGCCCATGCGCGTCCTGATCATTCTGCTCTTCAGCCTCATCGGGATCGCGGGAAGCTACGGCGTCGCGTGGTTCGGCATGCGGATCAACACCTTCGCGAACTCGCGGACCGCGTTCGCCAGACCTCGCGGGCCGCGCCGCTCCCCGTGTACGCCATCCCGCTCGAGTCGGGGATGAGCATCGGGATGCTGCTCATCAGCGTGGAACTCTTCATCATGCTGTGCATCCTCCTCTTCGTTCCCGGGGAGTATGCGGGACCTGCTTCATCGAGCTTCGCGATCGGCGAGTCGCTCGGCGCGGCGGCGCTCGGATCGCCGGCGGGATCTTCACGAAGATCGCGGACATCGGCTCGGATCTCATGAAGATCGTCTTCAACATCAAGGAGGACGACGCGCGGAACCCGGGCGTCATCGCCGACTGTACGGGCGACAACGCGGGCGACTCGGTCGGCCCGACCGCCGACGGCTTCGAGACCTACTGGCGTCACCGGCGTCGCGCTGATCTCCTTCATCCTCCTCGCGGTGAAGGATCCGACGGTCCAGGTCCAGCTCCTGGTCTGGATCTTCGCCATGCGCGTCCTGATGATCGTGACCAGCGGCGCGTCCCACCTGATCAACGAGGCGATCACCCGGCGCCGATACGCCGGCGCCCGGGAGATGAACTTCGAGAAGCCGCTCACGTCCCTCGTATGGCTGACGTCGGGCGTGTCCGTGGTCGTCACGTACGTCGCCTCCTACCTCCTGATCCCCGACCTCGGGGACGGCACCCTCTGGTGGAAGCTGTCCACCGTCATCACCTGCGGGACGCTGGCGGGCGCGATCATCCCGGAATTCGTCAAGATCTTCACGTCGACCGAGTCGGGCGCACGTCGCGAGGTCGTCACGTCGGCCCGCGAGGGTGGGGCGTCCCTGAACATCCTGTCGGGGCTGGTGGCCGGGAACTTCAGCGCGTACTGGCTGGGCATGGCGATCACGGCGCTCATGGGCGTGGCATACCTCGTGAGCTTGGCGGGTCTGGGAGCCTCATGGTCGCGCCTCGGCCGTGTTCGCCTTCGGGCTGGTGGCGTTCGGCTTCCCTCGGCATGGGACCCGGTCACGATCGCGGTGGATTCCTACGGGCCCGTGACCGACAACGCCCAGTCGGTGTTCGAGCTGTCGCTGATCGAGCAGATCCCCGGCATCCGGCAGCAGATCCGGAAGGAGCACGGGTTCGACGTCGACTTCGAGCGGGCCAAGACGCTCCTCGAGGAGAACGACGGCGCCGGCAACACGTTCAAGGCCACCGCGAAGCCGGTGCTGATCGGGACCGCCGTCGTCGGCGCCACGACGATGATCTTCTCGATCATCGTGCTGCTCACGCACGGACTCACCGAGAACCTGGACAAGCTCTCCCTGCTCCACCCGCCGTTCCTGCTCGGCCTGATCACGGGCGGCGTCGGTGATCTACTGGTTCACCGGCGCGCGTCGATCCAGGCGGTGTCCACCGGCGCCTACCGCGCGGTGGAGTTCATCAAGGGCGAACATCCGGCTCGAGGGGCGACGAGGGCGTCGGTCGAGGACAGCAAGCGCGTGGTCGAGATCTGCACGCAGTACGCGCAGAAGGGGATGTTCAACATCTTCCTGACCGTGTTCTTCTCGACGCTGGCCTTCGCGTTCCGTCGAGCCGTACTTCTTCATCGGGTACCTGATCTCGATCGCGCTCTTCGGCCTGTACCAGGCGATCTTCATGGCAAACGCGGGCGGGGCCTGGGACAATGCGAAGAAGGTGGTCGAGGTCGATCTCGAAGGAGAAGGGCACGCCGCTGCACGCAGCCACCGTGATCGGCGACACCGTCGGCGACCCGTTCAGGGACACCTCGTCGGTCGCCATGAATCCGGTGATCAAGTTCACGACGCTCTTCGGGCTGCTCGCCGTGGAGCTGGCGGTCACGCTGACGGCCGAGGGCGGGGCCGCCATCAGCCGGACGCTGGCGGCGGTCTTCTTCGTCATCTCGATGGTGTTCGTCTGGCGGTCGTTCTACGGCATGCGGATCGGCACGCTGGCGCGCTGACGCGGACGGAGCCGGTGGTCGAGCAGTCTCATCCGGGCCCTCACCGATCCGGCCGCGCTCTACGAGCTGGGTGCGCTGGGGCGGGTACGTCGCCCTCGTCGCGATCGTGTTCACCGGAGACCGGGCTGCTGATCGGCTTCTTCCCTGCCGGGCGACTCCCTCCTGATCACGGCCGGCCTCGTCGCCGCCGCGGGCGGCCTCGACATCTGGCTGCTGAGCGTGCTGCCTGTGCGCGGCGGCGATCGCGGGGACAGCGTCGGGCTACGCGATCGGCTACCGGGCGGGGCCGCACATCTTCACGCGCGAGAACTCGCGGTGGTTCAACCGCCGCCATCTCGAGCGCACGCGCGAGTTCTACGAGCGCCACGGGGGAAGACCATCGTCCTCGCCCGGTTCATCCCGATCATCCGGACGTTCGCGCCGGTGCGTCGCCGGCGTGGGGCGGATGGAGTACCGGCGCTTCCTCGCCTACAACGTGCTCGGAGGCATCGGCTGGGTCCTCAGCCTCACGTGGGCGGGCTATCTCCTGGGGCGAGACCATCCCAGACATCGGGCGCTACATCCACATCGTGATCGCGGTCGTCATCCTCGCTCTCGCTGATTCCGATCGGCGTGGAGTGGTGGCGGCCCGCGCCCGGCGCGACCGACGCCGTGACCCGGAGCGCGATAGCGCCGATGTTCCGGCTGATCCCCGCGAGGAGCGCTTCTTCGACCTCTTCGAGGAGCAGGGACGGAACATCGTCGCGGCGCGCGGGACAGCTCCGCCAGATGATCTTCGACTTCTCAGACGCCCCGGCGAAGGCGCATGGCGATCAAGGAGCTCGGAGCACGCCGGCGACGTCCTGACGCACGAGCTCATCCGGAAGATCAACACGACTTTCATCACGCCATTCGACCGGGAGGACGTGTACGCGCTGGCCCTCGCGGCTCGACGACGTCCTCGACCTGATCGAGGCGGCCGCGAGACCAGGCTGGTCCTCTACCGGATCAAGGAGCCCACCTCGGGCGCGCGCGCCTTCGCGGACGTGATCGTCAAGACGGCGAGCTCGGTCCAGGCGGCCGTGGGATGCCTCCGGGCCTCGAGCAAGGTCTATCATACGCACTGCGTCGAGGTGAACCGGCTCGAGAACGAGGCGGACCGCCTGCTGAAAGAGCTCATCGCCGCGCTGTTTGCGGACGTGACCGACCCGATCGAGGTGATCAAGTGGAAGGAGATCTACGAGACCTCGAGGAGGTCACTGACCGGTGCGAGGACGTCGTGAATGTGATCGAGGGCATTATGCTGAAAATGGGCTAGGCCCGCTGGCATGGAGCCCCTCGCCCTCGTCGTCTTCATCATCGCCGTCGCCCTGGTCTTCGACTTCATCAACGGCTTCCACGATGCGGCCAACTCCATCGCGACCGTCGTGTCCACCCGCGTGCTCTCTCCCCACGCAGGCGGTGGTCTGGGCGGCGTTCTTCAACTTCGTGGCGGCCTTCGGGTTCGGCGCGGACGGTGGCACACACACGATCGGCAAGGGCATCGTTCGCCCGGAGAGCGTGGACGCCCTGCGTAATCCTCGCCGCGCTGATCGGCGCGATCACGTGGAACCTGATCACCTGGTACGGCGGGATCCCGTCCAGCTCCTCGCACGCGCTCATCGGTGGACTGGCGGGGGCCGCCGTCGCGCGGCCGGCTTCGGCGAGTCTGGTTCCCGCCGGACTGGGCAAGGCGGCTCTCTTCATCGTCCTCGTCGCCGCTGCATCGGCCTCGCCGTCGGCGTTCGGGCTGATGCTCGCCGTGCTCTGGATCTTCCGCCGCGCCTCCCCGGCCGGGTCGACCGGCTGTTCCGTCGGCTGCAGCTCGTGTCGGCCGCCGTCTACAGCCTGGGGCACGGCACCAACGACGCGCAGAAGACGATGGGGATCATCGCGGGACTCCTGTTCGCCACGGGTCACCTCGGGCCGGAGTTCAGGGTTCCGGTCGTGGGTGATCCTGTCCGCGCATGCGGCGATCGGGCTGGGGACGCTGGCCGGCGGCTGGCGGATCGTCAAGACGATGGGCATGGGGATCACCCGGCTGCGCCCGGTGGGCGGCTTCTGCGCGGAGACCGCCGGGTCGCTGCTGCTCATCGGCACCGCGGTCGCCGGGATCCGGTCAGCACGACGCACACAATCACCGGCGCCATCGTGGGCGTGGGCGCCACGACCCGCTCTCCGCCGTGCGCTGGGGCATCGCGGGACGGATCGTCTGGGCCTGGATTCTCACGATCCCGGCGGCGGCGCTCATCGCCTGGGTGAGCTCGACCCTCCTTCGGCTGGCTGAGGTAGCCCGTGGGACGGCGGCGCCCGCGTCTGCCTGGCGCCGGGCCGGCCAGTGGGCCGTCGCGGCCCTGGTCGGCGTGGTCGGCGGGCTCATCGGGCGACTGCCGCTCAGGATGGCCCAGCGGCTCGGCGCCGGCCTCGGTCGGGCCGCGTACTGGATCCTGCGGGGGCGACGCCAGGTCGCGCTCGACAACCTCGCGCTCGTCTACGGCGACGCGTTGTCCCCGACGCCGCTCGGGCGACGCTCGCGCGCCAGAGCTTCGAGCATCTCGGGATCACGGCGATGGAGTGCTGCCGGCTCTTCTTCGGCCCAGCGGACCGGCTGCTCGCCCAGGTGCGTGGCCGGGGCCTGGAGTACATCGGGCAGGCCATGGCGCGGGGCCGCGGCATCTTCTTCCTGACCGGGCACTTCGGCAACTGGGAGCTCCTGGCGGCGATCGCACGGGCACGGCGGGCTTCGGGCTGAGCGTCGTGGTGCGACCGCTGGACAACCCCTATCTCGACACCCTGATCGCACGGGCCCGCGGAGCGGAGCGGTCTCCGCGCCATTCCCGAAGCGCGACGCCGTGCAGGGCGTCCGCGAGGCCCTCGCGCGGGGAGTGCATCGGCATCCTGCTCGACCAGGACGCCGGCCGGCCAGCGGCGCGTTCGTGCCGCTTCTCGGTCGCCTGGCCTCGACCTCCGCGGGCTCTGGCGGTCCTCGCCATCAAGACCCGCGCGCCGGTCGTGCCCGCGTTCATCCACCGGCTCCCGGACGGCGGGCACGAGCTCGTCCTCGACCCGGAGATTCCGCTGGCCATCACGGGCGACCTCGATCACGATATCGATGTGAACACCGCGCGCTTCACGGAGCGATCGAGCGCCACGTCCGTGGCCCACTCCCGAGCAGTGGTTCTGGGTCCACCGGCGGTGGAAGAGCCGACCGGCGTGAGGACGGCGCGGTCTCGGCGCCCTGGCGCTCGTGGGCGGGCTCGTCTGATCTTCGGCGTGTCCGGCGCCCCGGGAGCGGTCGCGGGCGGTGGGCGGGATCCGGCGGCCGAGCTCGCCGAGGCACCTCCGAGCCTGGGCCCGCCGGGGCTGGTGTGGGCCGCCTCGCCGTCGAGAGGAGTCGCCGGTGGGGCGCCTGGACCCCGCTCGACGGGATCGAGGTCACCCCTTCTACCCCGGCGACGCCGACCTCGGTCGCCGGAGCTCGAGGGCATCCGGCAGGAGCGCGCGAGACCTCGAGCGGCCCAGTTCGAGTCTGCCGTGGCGCGGGTCCAGACGGCGCTCGCGGTCCACCAGGGCCGCATCGATCGCCAGACGCCCAGCCGCCGCAGCCTGGACCTCTCGTCGCGGAGCCGCCGCTCGTGGCGAAGCCGCGCGTCGTCGAGCCGGCCACGCCGGCGGGGTCTGGTGCCCGCCCCGGCGACCCAGCCGGCGCGCGCGACGGCCATCCGGTGGATGGACGACTAAGTTGCGGAGAGCGCCGCGTCGGCCCCGGAGGGACCAGCGCCGAGCGACGGCGGTCCGGCCCAGGACGGGACGGTATCAGCCCTGGCGTCAGAAGACCGACCCGGCCGGGCTCTTCGCGTTCTCCACGGTGCCCTCGGGCGACTGGCTCGTCGTCGCGTGTTCCGCAGTGCACGGCGTACGCCGCGGAGAAGCTCCGGCCGCCCCAAGCCGCGGCAGTCGACGCGACCAGCGGCTTCCTCCCGCGGGCGACCGGCCCTGCGAAGGAAGCCGAGTTCTGGGTCACCCGGTCCACGTGATCGAGGGGAAGCGGCTGGCGCTTGGATCTCGACTGACCGCGCCCGGTGGCTGGTGGGGCCGATCCGCTAGGCCCGGCGGCACGTCTGCTTGAGGACGCTACCAAACTGTTCTCTCTTTGGCGGCGCCTACTTACAGAGTGGCCGACTCGATGCTTTGCGGTTGACACCGGCCGCGGGCGCGCGTGCTACAAAGACGCCGACCTGTAGTGCCTGCCGTGCTTCGTCTCGGTTTACATGAGGGTGCAACCGTGGTGGTGGAGCGGTCGTTGCTGTGTCGGGGTGGCCGTGGCCACCGCGATGGCGGTCGCCTGTCCGCCGCCCGGGCTGCGGCGCCAGGGCTTCCGGGGCGATCCCAGCCAGCGATAGCTACCGGCTGCCGCTCGCAGCGGTTCCCGAGCCTCCGACCCCGCCCGTCGGCCTCCCAGGCGCCGAGCCCTCCGCCCCAGGCCCACGACTCGTCGACGAGGCTCGCGGACGCCGAGGCCCGAGGGCGCGCCGACCATCGACATCCCGCTCGTCGTCTCGCCCGAAGACCGGCGCGGTCGAGCGTCTGGACGAGCGGCGGAGACGGCTCCGGGTCCAGGTCCAGGTCCCTGGCGTTGCCTCGTGCCCGACGTATCCGGTGGTCGTCAACGCCGCCGGTCGAGGCGCTGATCGACCACTTCGTCGCGCAAGTGACCGCGAGCGGTTCGGCATGTGGATCTCCCGGTCCGGCCGCTACCTTCCGATGATCCAGCGGATCTTCCGGGAGCGCGGGCTTCCTGGAGAAGCTCGCGTACACGGCCATGATCGAGTCGGGTTCTCGCCGCGGGCGGTCTCGCGGGTGGGCGCCAAGGGCATGTGGCAGTTCATGGAGGCCACGGGCGCGGCGCTACGGCCTCGTCATCGACCGGTGGATCGATGAGCGGCTCGACCCGGTCGAAGTCCACGAGGGCCGCTGCCGAGTACCTCGGCGATCTCTACGGGCTGTTCGGGCACTGGTTCCTGGCCCAGGCGAGCTACAACGCCGGCGAGTCGCGAGTGGGACGGGCGATCCAGCGGGCCCGGACGAGCGACTTCTGGGCGCTGACCCAGACGCGGCATCTGCCCGACGAGACCAAGCTCTTCGTCCCGCAGGATTCTCGCGGCGGCGGTGATCACGCGGCGCCGACCGCGCTACGGCTTCGACGTGCACGCTCGAGGCGCCGCTCGCCTACGACGAGGTCACCACCCGGCGGGCGCTCGACTTCGACACGATCGCCGCTCGCCGGGCGTCTCCGGTCGAGGAGATCCGCGACCTGAACCCGGCGTTGCTGGCGCGGATCACGCCGCCGTTCGGAAGCTACGCCCTCAGGCTCCCGCCCGGTGCCGGGTCGCGGTTCGAGGCGCTCGCTCCAGGCCGCGGCACCGTCGAGCCTGCCCACGTGGCTCGTGCATCGGATCGGGCGCAATCAGTCGCTGGCGGAGATCGCACGGCTCGTACCGGGTGACGACCCAGCGCCTCGAGCGAGCTGAACCACCTGCCCGGCGGCCGGTTGCGGGGATCCGGGAGCTGGTCGTGCCAGCGGTCGCCGCACGAGCGTGGTGCCACCGCCGCCCCGGCGCGGCAGGACGCCCGCGAGGTCGTGGTCGCAGGGGCGACACGCTTCTCGGCGATTGCGGCCCGCCATCGCGTCACGCCCCAGGCGCTCGCCCGGCTGAACGGTCTCGACATCGACGATCCCTTGGCGGTCGGGGCGCGGCTCCAGCCGACCACGCCCTGAAGCGCCCTCCGCCACTCCCGGTCGCGTGCCCGCTCCCCGGCTTTCCCGATGCGGGGGCCTGGCGCAAGATAGAAGCCCGAGAGACACGCCAGTCCTGCGATTCGCGGGGCGGCGCGCTCCCGAGCTACCTCGACACGTCGCCACGGAGGGAGCCAGCCATGATGACGCGACGATCGCCGCCGGACACACGGGATCTCGAGGCGATGACCCGGCGCAGCTGAGCTTGACGCGTCAGCAGCCGCCACGACCGGCGCGGCGGTGGCGCGGGCGGGCTCCCGGGCATCCTCGCGCACGCGCAGGCGCCCGCCGCCCCCCGAGGCACCCGGCTCCACCTCCTGCCAGTGGTCGCACTTCGTCCAGGCCGCCGGACACGCTCTTCGAGCAGCAGGCGGCCGAGTTCGGCAAGCAGGCGGGCGTGCAGGTGCAGGTGGAGCGGATCAACCAGAACGACATCCAGGCGCGGGTCACCGCGGCGGTCCAGGCGCAGACCGGTGCCGACATCATCATCATCGCCGAACAACCACCCGCTCCTCTACGAGGCCGCGCTGGCCGACGTGTCCGACGTGGCCGAGGAGATCGGCGGCACGGCAGGGCGGCTGGTACGACTACGCCAAGGTCAACACGGTGGCGAGCGGGCACTGGATCGGCGTGCCGCAGTTCATCATCTCGTGGGCGATCACGTACCGCGAGGACTGGCTTCAAGGAGCTGGGGCTCAAGTACCCCGACACCTGGGACGAGTTCCGGACGGCCGGGCGGGCGCTCAAGGCCAAGGGCCGAGCCGCTTCGGCCAGGCGTTCGGCCACAGCATCAACGACCCGAACAACTGGTGCTACCCGCTGGTGTGGATGTGGGGCGGGATGGAGGTCGACGAGGACGGGAGCACCGTCGTCATCGACACCAAGGCCGTCGTCGAGGCGGTGAAGTTCAACAACGTGCTCTGGAAGGAGTGTTCGACGAGGGCGGCCTCAGGCTGGGACGACTCGAACAACAACCGCGCGTTCCTCGCATCCGAGCATCCTCGCTGACCGGCAACGCACTCAGCATCTACGTGGCCGCCCGCAAGCAGGCGCCCGACGTCTATCGCGGCACTAACCACGGGCACTTCCCGCCGGGCCCCGCCGGCCGCTTCTACTGGCTGCCCGCGTGGAACAGCTGCGTGATGAAGTACTCGAAGAACCAGCAGGTCGCCGAAGGAGTTCATCCGCTTCTACATGGACCGCGCCCAGTACGACAAGTACGTCGAGACCATGGACACCTTCGGCATCCCGGGACGAAGGTCTACTTCGACCACCCCGTGTGGACGAAGGATCCGAAGACCACCGTCTTCCGGGAGACCCTCCAGTCCGCGCGGCAGGTCGGCCACGCAGGGCCGGCCGGCCGCAAGGCGACCGAAGCGCTGTCGAAGTACGTCCTGGTCGACATGTTCGCGCGGAGCCTCAGGGGCGACCCCGGAGGACGCGGTGAAGTGGGCGGCCGTGGAGCTGCGCAAGATCTACGGCGCCTGACGCCGGCGCCGGTCCCCGAGGCTTCGTGGAGATCCGAGGTCCACCTCTTCGCGAATCCTCGCCGACTACGGACCGCCGGGGGCCGCGGCAGGGCGGCCCGCGTGGAGTTGCCGGAGGGCGCCACCGTGCGGGACCTCCTCCGTCGGCTCCAGCATTCCCGACGAGGGCCCCGACTTTTTCTGGTGAACGGGCGCGACGTCGACTCGGGCGCGACGCTTCGCTCCGGCGACGTCGTGGACGTGCTCCCGCCCCTCGTGGGCGGCTGGTGAGATCACGACGGGCCTCCCGGACGACGTGGGCCGGGAAGAGGACCGGGCGCGCCGGGCGCTCGGGCTCCCGGCGCCACCTGCGAAGGCGCGCCGGGCGCAGTGCCGCGCCCGAGGCGTGACCGGCGTGGGGGCGATGATACACTCGATCCACTCGATTTCTTGGACCGGAAGCGCATAGGATCCCGGTGGGCCTCCCGGACTTCAAATCCGGTGTCGGGTTCTGAACAAGCTCGAGGTGGGTTCGACTCCACGCGCTTCCGCCACGGACTGGGTCGGCGACGGGGCGGGCGGTCGCGGAGGGCTCGGGGCATGGCCAAGAGCAAGAGCAGGGCGGCAGGCGAAGCGGGCGCGGCCGTCGGGCGCCGGCGCGCCGGCCGCCCTCGCGCCTCGCGCTGACGCGCCGTCAGCGACGGCGGCTCGGGCTGGGCCGCGGCGGCCGTCGGGGTCCTGGTCGTCGATCGGCTTGCAGGCGGGTGGCTCTACGCGCGCGCCCGCGGCCCGGTGCCGGGCGACTTCTACCCGAGCCTCGGCAACGAGCACATCCCGACTGCCGAGACGCCGCACGTGCCCTAC
>ERZ1370068.8272-contig-7140_pt1 | contig 44644 bp, 65 predicted proteins | sample MGYA00561227_ERZ1370068 | MGnify/ENA primary metagenome ERZ1370068 (study PRJEB38410, sample SAMEA6850437) | metagenome | study: Metagenomic assessment of the ecological functions of the soil: analysis of the soil microbiota associated with the...
ACGATGTAGCGTTCGGTGCACGTATTGCTGAACGTCGTCGGCGAGGCGGTTGACGAGCGCGGTCCGGTCAATTCCAAGGAGCGCTATCCGATCCACCGTCCGGCCCCTGCCTTCGTCGACCAGTCGACCGAGGCGCGAGGTGCTGGAGCACCGGCATCAAGGTGGTCGACCTGCTGGCGCCCTATGCCAAGGGCGGCAAGATCGGGCTGTTCGGCGGCGCCGGCGTCGGCAAGACCGTCATCATCATGGAGCTCATCAACAACATCGCCAAGGCGCATGGCGGTGTCTCGGTGTTCGCCGGCGTCGGCGAGCGCACGCGCGAGGGCAACGACCTCTATCACGAGATGATCGAGATCCGGCGTCATCAAGCTCGACGGCCCCGAGCTCCAAGGTGGCCCTGGTCTACGGCCAGATGAACGAGCCGCCGGGCGCGCGCGCGCGCGTCGGCCTGACCGGCCTCACCGTCGCCGAGTATTTCCGCGACGAGGAAGGCCAGGACGTGCTGTTCTTCGTCGACAACATCTTCCGCTTCACCCAGGCGGGCTCCGAAGTGTCGGCGCTGCTCGGCCGCATTCCCTCGGCCGTCGGCTATCAGCCGACCTTGGCCACCGACATGGGCACGCTGCAGGAGCGCATCACCACGACCAAGAAGGGCTCGATCACCTCGGTGCAGGCGATCTACGTGCCGGCCGACGACCTGACCGACCCGGCGCCGGCCACCTCCTTCGCCCATCTCGACGCCACGACCGTGCTGTCGCGCCAGATCGCCGAGCTCGGCATCTATCCGGCGGTCGATCCGCTGGACTCGACCAGCCGCATCCTCGATCCGCGCGTCGTCGGCGAGGAGCATTACAAGGTCGCCCGCGACGTGCAGCGGGTCCTGCAGACCTACAAGTCGCCTGCAGGACATCATCGCCATCCTCGGCATGGACGAGCTCAGCGAAGAGGACAAGCTGGTCGTGGCGCGCGCCCGCAAGATCCAACGCTTCCTGTCGCAGCCCTTCCACGTCGCCGAGGTGTTCACGGGCACGGCCGGGCAACTTCGTGGCGCTCGAGGACACCATCAAGGGCTTCAAGGGCATCTGCGAAGGCCAGTATGACGACCTGCCGGAGTCGCGCCTTCTACATGGTCGGCACCATCGAGGAGGCGGTCGAGAAGGCCCGCAAGCTGGCGGCCGAGGCGGCCTAGGTCCGTTGGCGGGAACGCAAGATATGGCCGATCAATTCCAGTTCGAACTGGTCTCGCCGGAGCGGCTGCTGCTGTCCGAGCCGGTGGAGATGGTGGTCGTGCCGGGCGTCGAGGGTGATTTCGGTGTCCTGCCGGGTCACGCGCCGCTCGTTTCCACGTTGCGGCCGGGCGTGATCGCCGGTGTTCGAAGGCGGCAAGGTCGTGCAGCGCATCTTCGTCGCCAGCGGTTTCGCCGAAGTGACGGGCGAACGCTGCACCGTTCTGGCCCAACAGGCGATGCCCCTGGGCGACATCGATCGAGCGGCCGCCGAAGATGAGATCCGCAATGCGCGCGACGACTTGGGCGAGGCCAAGGACGATGCCGAGCGGGCGCGCCTCGAATTCCGCATCGCCGCCGCCGAGGCCAAACTGGCTGCGCTCGACACCCCGGTCTATTGAATCGCGCCGCCGCGTGACTACCTTCAAGCGGTTGGAATTCCTACATTCTCCTGCGCCGTCATGCCTCTTGCGCAATCGGCGACGCAGCCTCCACAATATTGAGAAAGTGGCACGCGCGGGTGGGCGACAGCACGGGTGACACGGCATGAAGCACTGGACGCTCGATGACATTCCCTGGGAACGCTTCGATCGTTCCCGGGTCGATCCGAGGTTGTGAAGATCGTGAAGGCCGCCGCCATGGTCGAAGCCAACGGCGGCGACTACGCCAGACTATCTCTGCAACGTCTTTCACGACGATCCCGAGTTCCAGGAGGTGGCGAACGAGTGGGCGATGGAAGAGGTGCAGCATGGCATGGCGCTGGCGCGTTGGGCCAAGCTGGCCGACCCGACGTTCGATTTCGAGGCGGCCTTCAAGCGCTTCACCGACGGCTTCAAGATCGAAACCTGGCGCTCCAAGTCGTTACGCGGCTCGCGCAGCGGCGAACTGGTGTCGCGCTGCATCGTCGAGACCGGCACCAGTTCCTACTACAGCGCGCGTCAAGGACGCGATCGATGAGCCCGTGCTGAAGGAGATCTGCCGCAGTATCGCGGCCGACGAGTTCCGCCACTACAAGCTGTTCTATACCTATCTCGTGCGCTACTTGGAGGCGGAGAAGATCGGAGCGTTCGGCCGTTTCCTGGGCGGCAGCCTCGCGCATCGCGGATCGGAAGACGACGAGTTGGCCTTTGCCTACTATGCCGCCAATCATCCGGCCGACGCGCCCTACGAACGCAAGCGTTCATTCGCGCCTATCTGAGCCGCGCCTACGGATACTACCGCCCGCCCCATATCGAGCGCGGCATCAGCATGATCCTGAAGGCGATCGGACTGCGGCCGAACGGGTTGCTGAGCGGTTGGCTCACCCACGGGATAAGCTGGCTGCTGCGCGTGCGCGTCCAACAGCTAGCCCGCGCCGGGACATAGCGCCCGAACCTTTTTCCCCGTACCCAGCCCGACACCATCGGGCACGTCGCACTTCGAATCATTGGTTAAGCGCATCCGGACACGGAATTTCCGGGTGGGCCCATTCGTTTGACAACTACTGCCAAGAAATCTCAACAAAATGTGGTGGAGTCATGAACAAGATAGTAGTCGCCTTAAGCATCCTCCGCTCTTTCCGTTGCCGTGTCGGCGTCGGCCATGGCTGGCGCCGGATATCGAAGAAGGAACAGCCGCAGGCGGACAATCCGCCGAACAGCGACAGCGATTTCGGCGCGCCCGGCGGTCATGGCGGTGGCGGCCTTGGTACCTCGGACGTCGGGGCATACCAGCCCCAATGGCCATACCGATCCGTCCGGCACCGAACGGCAATCAGGGCAGCGACAATGCGAACGAGAATGCCGGCAATGCGGATCGCGGCAACGCTGGCGGCCCTGGCGGCGGCAGAACCCGAATAACCACGACGCGACCCTGCTGATTGCAGGTCCTTGGTCGAGTGGCGACGACAATCGGCCCTGCGCAAGCAGTGGGCCGATTTGTTACATCGCGCGTCGCGCGGCGGCGGAAGATCAGGCGTCGAAGCGGATGCTCTTGATGTGGTCGCCCGGCTCGATCGCCAGCATCACGTCGATGCCGTCGGACAGCCTGGCCGAAGACCGTATGCATGCCGTCGAGGTGCGGCTGCGGCTCGAGCACGAGGAAGAACTGCGAGCCGCCGGTATCGCGGCCGGCATGGGCCATGGAAAGAGAGCCGGTCTCGTGCTTGTGCGGATTGCCCTTGGTCTCGCAGGCGATGCGCCAGCCCGGCCCGCGCCGCTGCCGGTCGCCGTCGGGGCAGCCGCCCTGCGCGACGAAGCCTTCGATCACGCGGTGGAAGGTGAGGCGCGTCATAGAACCCGCTGGTGGCCAGGGCGTGCCAGTTGGCCACGGTGTTGGGCGCCGCGCTCCGGGAACAGTTTCGAGCTTGATGGTCGCCGCTGGTCGGTCTCCATCACGCAGCCGGTGAGGCTCTTCAGCTTGTCGGCCGCGATGTCGTGCTTCTTCAGCGGTTCAGCCATGGCGTCGGCCCTTCTCATCGGTTGGTACGGCCAGGTGGCCGAACTCTGACACCAGTTCGAATAGAGCTGGCGCTTGAACGGCACGATCAGGTCGCGGCAGCTGTCGCGATCGGCGTCCACTTCAGGCGCTGAACTCGGCATGATCGCTGTCGATGCGCGATGTCGCGCATCCGTGCCGGTGAAGCGGAACGCGAACCACTTCTGCTCCTGCCCGCGATACCGGCCCTTCCACAGCCGCGGCACCAAATCGGCCGGCAGGTCGTAGCGATGCCAGCGCGCGGCCTTCCGCCAGCAGGATCGCGGCCCGCGTGCCCGTCTCCTCCTGCATCTCGCGCCACGCGGCGGACTCCGGCGTCTCGCCCTCGTCGATGCCGCCCTGCGGCATCTGCCAGGCGTCGGAGGGCATGTCGATGCGCTGGGCGACGAACACGTCGGCCCAGCGCATTCAGCAGCATGATGCCGACGCCACGGCGATAGGGCAGGACGCCTGGGATCGACTGTCGTCATCGCGCTACTCGATGCGCGGCCGACCGCAACGGGGCGCCAGCGTCAATTCGCCTGGCTCGTCTTGTACAGCGCGATGCCGTGCAGGAGGTCGACCGCGCGCGACAGCTGGTAGTCCTGCTCCGCGGCGGGCTTCGCTCCTCCGGCCGCCTGATCGGTCGATGCCGCCCGGCGGGTTGGTGTTGGTCGATTCCGCCGCCCGTGCCGTTGGAATTCTCCGGCTGCTGCTGCTGGGCCGGCTTCTGCGCCTGGTCCAGGTTCTGCAGCGCGCCGCGCAGGTCGGCCTCGCCGATCCGCCGTTGCTGCGCGAGGACCTCGACCTTAGCCTGCTCGGCCAGGATGTCCGGTTCGATGCCGAGCGCCTGGATCGAGCGGCCCGACGGCGTGTAGTAGCGCGCCGTCGTCAGGCGGATCGCGCCGTGGCCGGGCAGCGGGATGATGGTCTGCACCGAGCCTTTGCCGAACGATTTCGTGCCCAGCATGATGCGCGCGGTGATGGTCCTGCAGCGCGCCGGCCACGATCTCCGAGGCCGAGGCCGAGCCGCCGTTGATCAGCACGACCATGGGCAGTCCGTCCGCGATGTCGCCGGGCCGGGCGTTGTAGCGCTGGGCGTCCTCGGCGTGCCGGCCGCGGGTCGAGACGATCTCGCCCTTGTCGAGGAAGGCGTCGGAGACGGCGACCGCCTGGTCGAGCAGGCCGCCCGGATTGTTGCGCAGATCGAGCACGATGCCCCGCGAGCTTGCCGCCGGCCTGGTCCTTCAGCTTCTTCGAACTGCGGCTTCGAGGCCGGTGTCGGTCTGCTCGCTGAAGCTGGTGATGCGCAGATAGGCGATATCGTTGCCTTCGAGGTGGCTAGCGGACCGACTGGATCTTGATGACGCGCCCGGGTCAGCGTGACGTCGAACGGGTCCTTGTCGCCGCGCTGGATGGTGAGCTTGATCTCGCGGATCGACCGGGCCGCGCATCTTGTCGACCGCCTCGGAGAGCGAGCAGGCCCATGCACCGGCTGGCCGTCGAGCTCGATGATGAAGTCGCCGGGCTGGATGCCGGCGCGGGCCGCCGGCGTGTCGTCGATCGGCGACACCACCTTGACCAGGCCGTTCTCCATCGGTGACTTCGATGCCGAGGCCGCCGAATTCGCCGCGGGTCTGCACCTGCATCTCGTCGAAGCTCTTGGCGTTCATATAGCTCGAGTGCGGGTCGAGCGAGCGGCGAGCATGCCGTTGATCGCGTTCTCCACCAGCTGCTGGTCCGTCACCTCCTCGACATAGTCGGCGCGGACCTTTTCGAAGACGTCGCCGAACAGGCGCAATTGATCATAGGTGTCCGAATTGGTGTTGTTCTGCGAGGCCGCCGGCGGGCCGAAGGCCACCAGGAACGCGGCCGTCACGACGGCCAGTCGGGAATAGCGCATGGGCATCTCATTCTACCTTGCTGATACGGGCTTCTAACCAAGGCCGGGGATCGATCGGCCGACCATTGCTGCGCAGCTCGACATAGAGACGCGCCTTGCCATCCTTCGGCGACTCCGTGATGCCAACCGGTTCCCCGGCGAGCAGCCACTGGCCGACCACGACGTCGACGCGGCCGAGACCGCAGAGCAGAGTATGATATCCGCCGCGGTGCTCCATAATCAATATTTCACCGTAGCTGCGGAAAGGCCCGCGAAACACGATCTGGCCGTCATGCGGTGCGACAATTTGCGCCTCCGGCTGGGTCTCGAAGTCCACGCCCTCGCTCTTGCTGCCGTCCCGGCCTATCGTTCGCCGAAGCGGATCACCAGGATGCCGCGGACCGGCGGCGTCAGGCCGACCCGCTTGGTCGGGAAGGCCTTGAGATCCTTCGGCGGCTCCAGCCGGAGGGTGGCGGCGAGGCCGGCTTGAATTGTTCGGCGGTGGCGTCGTCGCCGGCGGCAGGGCGGCCAACAGCTCGCGCAGGTCGTCGGCTTGCGCGGTCAGCGCGCGCACCCGGTCGGCGGCGGCGGCGCGCTCGGCGTCGCGTCGTCTGCCGCAGCCCGGCCTTGAGCGCCACCAGTTCGCTCCAGCGAGCGCGCGGGCGGTCTTCAGCGTCAGCGTCGCCTGCGTGATGCTCCTGGCGCTGGCGCAGCGCCTGAGCGCGCAGTTGCGCGATATCGTCGAGATCCTGATGCAGCTGGTGGGCCTTGGCCTCGATCGGCGGCACGGCGAAACCCAGCAGTTGCGCGGTGATGACCGTGTCCATGGGCGAGCGCCAGCCCAGAAGGAGCGTCTCGCGCGGCTCGATCGACAGGCGCTCGAGCGCGCCGAGCAGCGTCGTCATGTCGCCCCGATGCGCCGTCAGGGGCGGCGGTCTTCTCCTGCTCCATGGATTACAACGCGGCCAGGCGCTTCTCCAGCTTGGCAAGCTCGTCCTCGCGGTCCTGCACGTCCTTGGCCGCCGTGACCAGCTCTCCCTGCAGGCGTGTGATCTCGGCCGCCAGCTGCTCGGCCTGCATGCCTAGGTCATTTGACGCGGTCCTGCTCGTCCTCGATCGCCTCCTGCACGTCCTTCAGGCGGTCGGCGGCCCGCGGCTGCGTCGCCGCTCCGGCGATCAGCCGATGCCGACGGTTACAGCGGCGAGGCACGCTCGCCGACCGCTCAAAGCGTGGCACGCTGCTCGCGACCCGTTTCGGCCGTCCTCGCCGCCGCCGGCGCCATCAACGACCGCCCGGTCATTTCCTTCGGCTGGGGCAGGCCGCACGAGCGCCAGGAGCGTCGGCGCGATATCGGCGAGCCGGCCGTCCCGCAGGCGCAGGCCGTCGCCGGGTCCGTTGACCAGCACGACCGGCACGCGATTGAGCGTGTGGGCGGTGTGCGGCTCGCGGGTGACCGGGATCCTCGCATCATCTCGGCATTGCCGTGATCGGCGGTGACGATCATGGCGCCGCCCACCGTCTCAGGGCATCGCGGCACGCCGGCCGAGGCAGCGCGTCGACCGCCTCGACCGCCGCTGATCGCGGCGGCGAGATCGCCGGTATGGCCGACCATGTCGGTATTGGCGAAGTTGACGACGATGAGATCGTAAGCTTGCCGCCCTCGATGGCGGCCACCAGCCGGTCGGTCACCTCATAGGCCGACATCTCCGGCTTCAGATCGTAGGTCGCCACCTTGGGCGACGGCACCAGGATGCGGTCCTCGCCGGGATAGGGCGTCTCCTCGCCGCCGTTGAGGAAGAAGGTGACGTGGGCGTACTTCTCGGTCTCGGCGATGCGCAGCTGCCTCAGGCCGGCCGCGGCGACGAGCTCGCCGAGCACGTCGCTCAGCTCGTTCCGGCGGGAACAGGGCGGCCATGGAAGGGTGCGAGCGCGGTCGAGTATTCGGTCATGCCCAGCTGCGGCCGCGAACTTGACGGCTGCGCGTGCGCGCGGAAGCCGGCGAAGCGCGGATCCAGCAGTGCCGCCAGCAGCTGGCGCACCCGGTCGGCGCGGAAGTTGGCCATCAGGACGCCGTCGCCGTCCTTGCATGCCGCGATAGTCGCCGACAACGCGTGGGCTTGATGAATTCGTCGGTCTCGTCGCGGCGCATAGCCGGCGTCGACGGCGGCAACGGCGTCGGCCGCGCGCTCGCCTTGGCCGTCGACCAGGGCGGCATAGGCGAGCGCGACGCGGTCCCAGCGCTTGTCGCGGTCCATGCCCCAATAGCGCCCGCCGACTGTGGCGACACGAAGGCCGGCGCACGCCGGATACGGCGTTCAGGAACGTCGCCAGAAGCCGCGCGCGCTCGAGGGCGGCGTGTCGCGGCCGTCGAGGAAGGCATGCAAGGCGACGGCGACGCCGGCGCCGTCGAGGATCGCGGGCCAGCGCCGCGATGTGGTCCTGGTGGGCATGCACGCCGCCGGGCGACAGCAGGCCCATCAGATGACAGGTGCCGCCGAGGCCTTCAGCCTGGCGATGAAGTCCTGCAGGCGCGGGTTGCGCGCGAGTTCGCCGTCTTGCGACGGCGGCGTCGATGCGCGGCAGGTCCTGCATGACCACGCGGCCGGCGCCGATGTTCATATGGCCGACCTCGGAATTGCCCATCTGGCCGGCCGGCAGCCCGACATTCAGTTCCGAGGCGTCGATCAGTCCATGCGGGCAGTCGCGCATGAAGCCGTCCCAGGCCGGCGTGTCCGCCAGCCGGATCGCGTTGTGATCGTCGCTGGAACTCTCCCCAGCCGTCGAGGATGCAGAGCACGACGGGGCGGGGCCGATCGCTTCGAGCCATGCCCGCTATATGAGGGTTCGGCGCCCCGACGGTAGGGCGGTCTGCAATCGTCGAAGGGTGCGTCTTGATTCGTTAACTTTTCGAGCGCCGGCTCAGGCGCGGCGATTTGATGCGCTTGTACTGCTTCGGGATCCTTGAACAGCGCGCCATCGTCGAGGCGCCGAGGACGGCCGCGATGTTGGCCGAGGTGTCGGCGATGAAGACGTCGTAGTCGCCGCTGGTCTCGCCGGCCAGCCGCCCGTCCTTGACCGCCTGGTGGAGCGCCTCCACGGGGTAGCCGATGCGCAGGGCATCGTCGCCATCGAAGGCGTAGGCGGCGAAGGAGTAGGGGTGGCTGTCCTTGCGGCCGCTCTTCTCGACATCGGCCATGAGGCCGGCGTCGGCGGCGGCGAGCCGCAGATTGAGGAACCGCCGCTCGCCGACGGCTCGTGACGTAGCCGTCGAGGACGGCCCACGACTTGTCGCCCTGATTGACGGCGATGATCTGCAGCTGCTTGCCGTCATCGCTCGGCAGGATGTGCAGGTATTCCCAGTCACCCGGTGCCGTCGGATGCCCAGGTGCCGGCGAGGCGCGGCTCGCCGACGGCGCTCGCTCGCCGGGGCCGAGCGGGTGCCTCGACGGCCGCGCAGCCGGCGAAGCACGACGGCGAGCAACAGGGCGGCAACGGTTCGAATACGGGCCAGCGTCACCGGCGACTCCTCATGCCTGATCGAGTTCCTGAGGCCACTATATCGCGCCTGTCAGGCGCGGTGATAGGATGTCCGGTGAGGATGGACTGGACGCGGTAGAGCTGCTCGGCCAGCAGCCCGCGCACCAGCAGATGCGGCGCAGGTCATGGCGCCGAGCGAGAGGATGAAGTTGGCCTTCTGTCGCACGGCGACGCTGAGGCCGTCGGCGCCGCCGATGAGGAAGGCCAGGTCGTCGGTGCCGCTGTCGCGCCACTGCCGGACGTGATTGGCGAGCTGCTCGCTCGACAGCGGCTTGCCGCGCTGATCGAGGGCGACCATGACGAGCCCCGACCCCGCCTTCGGCAGGGCGGCCAGCAGCAGCTCGCCCTCGCGCGCCATCAGCTGCGCCGGCGGCACCTTGCGATGCTCCTCGACCTCCTTGAGGGTCACCGCCGCTCAGGCGCCCGGCATACTCCTCGAACAGGCCGCGCTCCGGACCGTTCTTCCACTTGCCGACGGCGACGACGGTGACGCGCATGCGGCAATCTCAGCATCGCGCGCGGACGCGACAAAATCGGGATCGCCCGGATTTACGCATAAATGTTTCACGTGAAACATCGCGGCGATCCAGCAGCGCCGGCGAAAACGGTTTCACGTGAAACATCGCTGCCGGGATGGCAGTCCTTCAGCGAGCCGGAGGCTGCGCAAACGCAGAATCTGCAAAACAACCCCATGCATTAAAAAATCGCCTTTGTCTTTCAATGACATGACTTGTGCCGGATTCGTGCGCTCAGAGCACGCTGAAAGATCTTCGGGCGCCTGATTTTGACGTTCAAAAGCCGGCGAGAGGCGTTGGCGGACGGCGTGCGTCAGCCCGCCTTCTCGGCCAGGCGCCGCCCTGGACTTGGCCATCGCCGACCCACCGGCCACTACGCAGTTGTTTTGCGGATGCCGGGCGGGCAAGTAGCGGAGCAATTTCGTCACAGCAATGGCACACCTGATGTTGCCAGCTATACTCTCTCATGACGGTTTCGCCTGGCGAACGAACGCCCGCACAGGACGCCCGACGTGAAGATCGCTGCCAGTCTGTGCCTGCTCAGCGTTTTCGCGCTGGTCCTGCTGCTCGTCATCGGGCTGACGGCGCGTGCGGTCGACGTCGCCTACAAGGCCGAAATCACGGGAGTCACAGATGACGAGTTGCGGGATACGCTCGCGGCGGTGTCGCGCCTGGTCGCCGAGACAGAGCGGCCGCCGCCGTCGCTGGAGGCCCTCAAGCGCCGGGCCGAGGACGACCTGCCGCGGCTCAAGGAGGCTTTGGACTCTCTCGGCTACTACGGCGCCAGCGTGAGCTACGCCATCGATTCCGGCGCTTCTCCCGTCCGCGTGACGCTGCGCGTCGAGCCGGGCGAACCCTATCGGCTTCGCGGGCTACCATATCACCGGCGATAACCCGGCGCTGTCCAACGGCGGCATTCGCCTCGCGCCGGAAACGCTCGGCCTGCAGTCCGGCATGGTCGCCGCCGCCAAGCCCGTGGTCGAGGCCGAAGATCGGCTATTGGCGACGCTCTGCCGCCCAGGCCTATCCTCGCGCGCGTGATCGATCGCAAGGTCGTCGTCGATCACGCCGCGCGCAGCATGACTGTCGATTGGCATATCGACACCGGCCCCTATGCCGCGTTTCGGGCCGGCGACCATCGAAGGGCTCCAATCGATCGATCAGGATTTCGTGCAGGCGCGCCTGCCCTGGGAAGCCGGCCAACCGTTCGACGGCGGCAAGGTCGATGACAGGCCGGCGCGCGCTGGTCAACAGCGGACTCTTTTCTTCGGTCAAGATTGCCTATGCCAACGCGCTCGACGCCGACGGCCGCCTGCCGATGACCGTGACGGTGGTCGAGAATAAGCACCGCTCGATCGGCGGCGGCGTGACCTACTCGACGAGCGAGGGCCCCGGCGGCAAGGCGTTCTGGGAGCACCGCAACCTGTTCGGAGCAGGGGAGCGGCTGACGCTCACGCTCAGGGTGGCGAGAAGATCCAGGGTGTCACGGCGGATTTCCGGAAGCCCGGATTGACCGACCCGCGCCTTGCCTGGCTGGGAAGCTGGAAGCCGTGCATGAGAATCGCGAAACCTATGACGCGCCGCACCGTCGGCGGTTCGGGGGTGCCGAGTACGAGCTGACGAAGCAAATGACGCTGACCGGGCAATTGTCCCTGGAGCGGTCCCTCATTGATGACGGCGTCAGCGAGGGCACCTTCACGCTGCTCGGCACCCCGCTCAGGAATCACCTATGATACGACGGACGATCTGCTCGATCCTCTCAGAGGTACGCGACTCAGTTTCGGCACCACGCCCTACATATCGGTCGCCGATTCCGATGTCGATTTCGCCGTCATGCGCCTCTCGGACTCCTTCTACGTTCCGCTCGAGAAGGAGCATCATGTCGTGCTGGCATCGTGGGCCAGGATCGGCACGATTCTCGGCGCCGACAGCACGGCCGAGTTGCCGGCCACCAAGCGCCTCTATGGCGGCGGCGCAGGGTCGGTACGCGCGTATGGCTACCAGGAGCTTCGGCCCGATCGGCGCCTGACGGCGACCCGACCGGCGGACGGTCGCAGCTCGAGCTCGGTACCGAGCTGCGCTGGCGCATGTTCGGGGACTTCGGCGGCGCCGTGTTCCTCGAGGGCGGCAACGTCTACGACGATCCGCTGCCCGATCTCAATCAGGATCCGGTGGGGTGCCGGTGTCGGTCTGCGCTACTTTACCGAGTTCGGCCCGGTGCGTCTCGACGTCGCCTTCCCGATCAATCCGCGCCGGAGCGACGACGTGTTCCAGGTCTACATCGGAATAGGGCAGGCCTTCTGATGAAGCGAAGGATGCCACGCTGGTTTCGCCGCCTGCTGAGATCCGTCGCCGGGGCAATGGCCGCTGTCGCCGCGCTCGGCGTCCTGTTTCTGCTGCTGCTGCAAACGCCGATGGCAAAAGCGGATGGTGGCGGAGCGGCTCGCATCGGTGCTGTCAACGGGCAGCGGTTTCGCGGTGCGAATCGGCGCCCTCGATGGAACGCTGCCGTTCGACGCGGAAATCGCGGATGTTCGTGTCAGTGACGCCGACGGCCTCTGGCTCACGCTCGATCGCGTCACCTTCGACTGGCAGCCACTCGACCTCCTCTCCGGCAGGCTGCATGTCACGGGCATGTCCGCCGGGATCCTCACCCTCGCGCGTCTGCCAACCTCTCCGCCGGAGCAACCGGCCGACAAGCACGGCATCGACCTTCTCTCGGCGTGCCTCAACTGCCGTGGCCGACGACCGTCGACGGGCTACGGATCGAGCAGATCGTTCTCGCACCCGCAGTCCTCGGCGAGGCGGCCAGGCTCAATCTGAGCGGGCAAGCCCGGCTGGGCGGCGAGGCCCGCGACGCGGCGATCACGCTCGCCATCGCGCGCATCGATGGCCGCGTCGGCACCGCCGGGCTGAGATTCGGGCAGAGCGGCGCCCGGCGCAGCTGATGCTCGATGCCAGTATCGACGAGCCGGCCGGCGGTCTCATCGCCCGCGCGCTGTCGCTGCCGGGCCTGCCGCCGGTGTCGCTGCAGCTCGCCGGCAGCGGCGCGGCATCGGATTGGCGCGGCCGGCTTCGGGCCGTCGCCGGCCCCGCCGACTCGACGGCACCCTCGCTCTGGCCATCGGCGATGCGTTGTCCGTTGACCTCAGCGCCCATGCGGATGAGGCCGGTCGCCTGGCGCCGGGCATCGCTGCATTCGTGCCGCCGTCATTCGAGATCGTCGGCCGCTTGCGGTGGCAGCCGGGGCGAGGCTCGATGTCGCGCGCCTCGCGCTCGCCGCGCCGGAGGCGACGGCCGAAGGCTCAGCGGCGGGTTGGACCTGGACGCTGCGAGCGTGCAGGCATCGTTCGATATCGCAGTTGCCGATGGCGCGCGCTGGCGTCCGCTGCTGGCGCCGACTTCGCTCAACGCGGCTCATCTCGCCGGCTCGGTATCGGGCTCGCTCGATCAGCCGCACTTTGCGCTGCAGACGTCGATCGACCATCTTGTCGCGCCGCAGATCAGCGCCGCTCGCGTCGATGCCAAGGTCGCTGGCAGCGCGACGCTGCGGGATCGGCAGGTGGTGACGTTTCTTTCGATTGCGGCTGAGGGAACATCGAGCGGGATCGCCGTCGCCGATGCGCGACTCGCGGCCGTCATCGGCAACGCGGCGGCCTGGTCGATCACCGGGAATGTCGATCTTGCGCGGGGCGAGATGAAGATCGAGCAAGCGAAGATAGCGGCCGGGGATGCGACGATCGCCGCCGCCGGATCCATCGCTGCGTATGGGCGCGCCGTCAACGCCACCGTGCAGGCCGATTTCAATGACGTTGGTCCGTTAGCCCAGGCTCTCGATCAACCCGTTGCCGGCCGGCTTGGCCTGACGGCCAGCCTTTCGGGCGATGCGGTCGCGCCGCGGCTGTCGGCCGTCGTCAACGGCAATTTCCGCGATCTCGCGCTCGACGAGCCCACGCTGATGAAGCTGCTGGGCACTGCGCCCACAATCAAGGGCACGTTCGTCGCCACCGATACCACGGTCGAAATTGGCGCGTTGGAAATTGCGGGTGCCGACGGCACGCTGACGGCCGATGGCTCGGCCAGCCTGGACGGCACCTCCCTCGCCTTGAACCTAGCCGTCGCCGTCCCCGAGATCGCGCCACTTACGGCGTCTCTCGCCGGTGCGGTCGGCGGCCGGCTCGCCGGGCAAGCTGCATGTCACGCGCGCGCAACCCGATCCGCAGCTGCATTTCGCGGGAACGGCAGACCTGGCAGCGTTCCACGCGCCCGACCCCACCGCGGCGCTGCTCGGCCCGACCGTGCATGCGAGCGCCGAGGGAGCCCTCGACGGCGGCAGCGTCACGCTCCGGATGGCGCAGATCGAGGGCGCGGCGACGCGGCTCACGGCGAGCGGAAATATCGGCGACGCCCTGGACCTTCAATACCGTCTCGAATTTCCGCGCCTCGCGGCGCTGGCACCGTTGGCCCGCATCGATCTGGCGGGCAGCGCGACGATCGCGGGCGACCTTGCGGGACCGATGAGGTCCCCGGCTCTCGCCGGCACGATATCTGCGGATGGGCTGCGCGTCGGCGGCATGGCCATCGAGTCGGTCGAGGGCAATGTTGAGCGTGGCCGATCTCGGCGCCCGGCCGCAAGGCCGACTCGGCCTCGACGGTCGCGCAGGCACAGCGACTGTCAGTCGCGACCGAGTACCGGTTGAGAGAAGATGGCGGCGTCGCGTTGACCGACTTGCGGCTCACTGCGCCGCAGACATCGGCGGTGGGCGAAATGACTGTACTGCCAGCGGGACTCCTGCAGGGCCGCATCCGCGGCGACAGCGGCGATCTCGCCGCATTGCAGGCATTCTTCGGGCAGGCCCGTTGCAGGAATGGCGACGGTCGACGTCACCCTGACGCCGGTGGGCCAGGCGCAGTCGATCGACGCCGTTCTCGATGTGCGGAACCTGGCGTTCTCGCCGGCAGGCGCAGGACCTGCCTCAGCGGCGCGGGTGACGTTGAATGCCGGTCTCAAGGACGCGTTCGGCGTGCCGGGCGGCCATGTCGAACTCCGCGTCGACAGCGCCCGAATGGGCGACCTTGCCCTTGCAAATGCAATGCTCGTCGCCGATGGCGTGGCCAGGAACCTGGAGCTGCAGCTGCAGGCGGCCGGCGACTGGGGGCGGCCGATTGCGATCGACGGTGCCGCCAACCTTGCGTTCGACGAGGCCGGGCAGCGGATTCGGGTGGATCGTCTCAGGGCAGTCTCGGCACCTTGCCGGCGAAATTGAACCGGCCCGCGACCCTGCGCCGGGATAGCGGCGGCATCGCCCTCGCCGATCTCGATGCGATGATCGGTGCAGGCCGCCTTACCGGCGGTGGCCGCATCGGCAGCGAGCAGATCGATCTGCGACTGGCGCTTGCGGACGCGCCGCTCGATGTGATCGGCACCTTTGCTCCAAAGGCCGACGTCGGCGGCGTTGCCTCGGCGGAGCTGCGCCTTGTCGGGAGCACGGCGGCCCGACGGCGCATGCCGAGCATTCGCATCCGCGATCTGCGGGTCGGCGCGACCAAGATCGGCGCAGTCCTCGGCGTCGACAGTACGGCCACAGTCGACATCGGCAACGGTCGCGGCGACATCACGGCGCAGCTGGGCAATGGTCCCGAGCTGGCGCTCACCGGGCGGCTGAGCATTCCCGTGAGTCTCACCGTCCAACCGTTCTCTTTCAGACTGGCCGACGATGCGCCGGTCTCGGGCCGGCTTGGCGGCACGGCCGATCTTGCCCTGTTGCCGCGGGTCATCGATCTGCGGGGCGACCAACTCGGCGGTCGGCTCAGCGTCGATATGTCGATCAGGCGGCACCGTCGCCGTACCGAGACTTGGCGGCGACCTCCAGGTCTCCGATGGCAGCTATGCGAGCGCCCGGACCGGCACCACGCTGCGCGACGTGACGGCCGCCTTGGCTGGCGACAATGATCGGCTCGTGCTGCGTTCGCTGACGGCGAGCGACGGCGGCGCGGGACGGCTTTCAGCCAGCGGTGCGGCCACGCTCGGCTCTCCGGACAAGGCACGCTACGAAGGCGAGCTTACGCTTCTGCAGTTCACGCTCCGAGAGGGCGGCGACAGCACCACCGCGAGCGGCCATCTTGCAGGTCAACTCGACCTGACGCCGCCGGCGGCCGACGGCACGCGGCGCTTTGCGGCGACGGCGGATGCCGATGAGCCGCGTCGTGGACGGTCGCAGCGTTGGTTTGCTCGGGCCGCATATGAGGGCGACCGCCGAAGGCTCGATGGGCGCAGCCGGCATGGCGATCGAGTCGGCGCAGCTCGCGGGAACCGAAGGCCAGCTGACCGCGAGCGGAACGATCGGCGACGACCTGGATCTCGCCTACCGCCTGGAATTGTCGCGCCTTGCGGCGCTCTCGCCGCTTGTCGGCCGCGACCTCGCCGGCAGCGCGACGGTCGCGGGCAAGCTCACCGGGCGACCGGCGTCACCGACGATCGACGGCGCATTCTCCGGGCGCGCGCTGCGTGTCGCGTCTCTGGCTATCGAAACGGCCGAGGGACCTTCAGCGCGCGCAATCTCGGTCCCTACCCGCAAGGCGATCTTGCGCTCGATCTCTGTTGCCGGCGGCCAGCGCGCTGCCTTGCTCGACGGCCTATCGGCGCCGGGACGATGGCGTGGTCGCACTGAAGCAATCTGACGTTGACCGCGCCGCAGACGGCGTTGTCCGGCGATATATCCGTACAGGCCAGCGGCCTGCTGGACGGTCGCATCCGCGGCAAGATCGGCGATCTTGCGCCGGTCGGCGCCGTGATCGGCCGTTCGATGACGGGAGCGGCCACGCTCGATCTGTCCGTCGCGTCGGCCAATGCGGAAACAGGCGATCGATGCCGCCATCGACGTCCGCAACCCGTCGCTCGCCGTCGGCGATGGCACGTCGTTGGCCGCCGAGCGACTGACGCTGAGGGCGCGGCTCGGCGACGCCTTCGGGTCGCCCGCCGGCACGGCTGAACTGCGTGTTACGCGGGCAACGGCCGACGAACTCGCGGTGACGCAGCTCGATCTCAAGGCAGACGGCAACGCCCGGGCGTTGCGGGTGACGCTGACGGCCGGCGGAACCCGCGGCCATCCTTTGCGGTCGATGCCGGCGGCGTCCTCGCCCTGGCGGCCGACGAGCAGCGCCTGCAACTCGACCGTTTCGATGGCAGCTTCGGTCCCTTGAAGGCGCGCCTCAACAAGCCCGCCACCGTCTCGCGTGACGCCCGCGGCTTTGCGCTTTCGGGGCTCGATGCGTCGCTCGGCGACGGACGTCTGACCGGCGCGGGCAGCACGCGAGCAAGCCAGGTCGATCTGCACCTTTCGCTGGTCGATCTGCCGCTCGGCGTCGTCACGGCCTTCCTGCCGCGACGCCGATGTCGGCGGCAAAGCTACCGCCGAGCTCCGCCTCGCCGGCACGCCGCGGAAGCCGACGGCGCACGTCGATATCCAGCTGACGGATCTGAGCGTGGCCGGCACCAAGATCAGCGAGCCGACGGGCGGCGTTCGCGGCACCGTCAATCTCGACGTTCGGGATGGCCGCGCCGCGCTGCGAGAGCACGCCTCGGCGGCTCGCGCGATCTCACCATCGACGGTCAGGCGACGGCTCCGATCGCCTTCCGCCTGCAGCCGTTCGCGCTGGACCTCGCCCCCAGTGCGGCCATGTCCGGCACGCTCAAGGGCGCGATCGATCTCGGACTCGTGCCGCGCATCGTCGACCTGCACGGCGATGCGCTCGGCGGCCGCCTCGACATGGACATGACCTTGGCCGGCACGCTGGCGGCGCCGCGCTTCGCCGGCGATGCCCACCTGGCCGGCGGCAGCTATGCGAGCGCCGACGCCGGCACTGTGCTGCGTGAGGTGAACGCCGTCATCGCCGGCGACGATGCGCGCATCCGGCTGCAATCGCTGACCGCCGGCGACGGCGACAAGGGCCGCCTGTCGGCCAGCGGTACGGTGACGCTGCTGGGCGCCGAGTCCGCCCGTCTACGAGGGGAATTGAACCTGGAGCATTTCACCATCTTGAACCGCAGCGACGCCATGGCGGTGGCGAGCGGCCGCCTGCAGCTTTCCGACGAGGCGCAGGGTGCGCGGCTGGGCGGCGAGGTGACCGTCGGAGTCCGCAGAGCTGCGCGTGCCCGAGAAGCTGCCGCCGAAGATCGTCAAGCTCGACGTCGTCGAAGTGAATGCGCCGCCGGAGAGGGTTCAGCCCGTGCGCAAGAAGGAGGAGGCAGGGCATCGCGTTGCCGGTGGCGCTCGGGCTGACCGTCAAGATCCCCGGCCGCGCCTTCCTGCGCGGGCGCGGGATCGAGCTCGGAATGGCGCGGCAAGCTGCGGGTCGGCGGAACGCTGGCGGCGCCGGATATCACCAGGTCAGCTCGAGGTCGTGCGCGGCACGCGTCGATCTGGTGGGGAAGCCGTTCGAGGTCGAGACCGGCAAGGTCGTGTTCGTCGGCGGCGGCGCCATCGATCCCGAGCTCGATTTCATGGCCAACGGCGAGGCCGAGGACCTGACGGTGAGCGTGCATGTCACCGGTGTGGCCTCGGCGCCGAAGTTCGAGCTCGCCACCAATGGCGGCCTGCCGCCGGAAGAGGCGCTGTCGCGGCTGCTGTTCGGCCAGAGTGCGGGCTCGCTGTCGCCGGGCGAGGCCGTTCAGCTGGCGCAGGCGGCGGCGGCGCTCAGCGGCGGCGGGCCGGGCGTGCTCGACGAACTGCGCCGCACCTTCGGCCTCGACGTTCTGCGCGTCGGCGCGTCGAGCGGCAGCGCCGAAGACGCCAGCGTGACCGCCGGCAAATACATCAGCGACAAGGTATTCCTGAAGGTCGAGCAGGGCGTGACGCCGGAGAGCCGCAATGTCGGCGTCGAGGTGCGCGTGCTGCCGCGCGTCCGGTCGAAGGCGGCGTCGGCGCCGGGGCGACGGCAAGGTCGGCGTGAACTGGCGCTACGACTACTGAGGATGCAGCAGGCGGTTCAGCCCGCCTTCTTGGCGAACGCGCTGCCCTGCCGCTTGGCCATGAAGGTCTTGGCGGTCTCCACGGCCACGGCGGCGTCGCGGCAGTAGGCGTCGGCGCCGATGGCGTTGGCGAACTGCTCGTTGAGCGGCGCGCCGCCCACCAGCACGACATAGTCGTTGCGGACGCCCTTCTCGACCAGGGCGTCGATGACGACCTTCATGTAGGGCATGGTGGTCGTCAGCAGCGCCGACATGCCGAGGATGTCAGGCGCGTGCTCGTCGATCGCCTTCAGGTAGTTCTCGACCGGGTTGTTGATGCCGAGGTTGATGACCTCGAAGCCGGCGCCCTCCATCATCATGGCGACCAGGTTCTTGCCGATGTCGTGGATGTCGCCCTTGACCGTGCCGATGATCATCTTGCCGATCTTGGGCGCTCCGGTCTCGGCCAGGAGCGGGCGCAGGATGAACATGCCGGCCTTCATGGCGTTGGCGGCCAGCAGCACCTCCGGCACGAACAGGATGCCGTCGCGGAAATCGATGCCGACGATGCGCATGCCCTCGACCAGCGCCTTGGTCAGGGTGTCGTAGGGCGACCATTTGCGCCCGAGCAGGATGTTGACGCCCTCGACGACCTCGTCCTTGAGGCCGTCATAGAGGTCGTCATGCATCTGCTGCACCAGCTCGTCGTCGTTGAGCGAGTTCAGATCGAGTTCGCCTTCGTCGGCCATGAGCTGTGTCCGCTGTCCTATTGCAGTACTTGCGCGCCCGCTAATCTGGCACTGGCCCACACGCTAGTCAACGGCCTGTCTCGGGCACGTGCCGCCGCGACCCCCATTGGCGGGCGCGCGACACCCGGTCGACCATGCCGGAAACGCGTTGATCATGCCGGGGTCGGGCCGGCCGCCGGCGTGCCGTTGCGAGGGCGCAGGCCATCGATGAGGACATCGATGGTGCGCCCGGCCCGTTCCGTGAGCGTGGCGACGTCCGCGCCGGCGAACAAGGCGGCCCGGAAATTCCAGACATGGCTGGCGATGAGGCACTCGATCGTGGTCTCCAGGTCGGCATCGGACCGGATTTCGCCGCTGCGGATACCGTCTTCAGGATCTGCCGGATCATCTCCGTGATCGGCTCGATCGTAACGCGATATTCGCGCTCGGTCTCCGCATCCCATAGCCACTGATAGGACTGCACGACCGCGACGAGCGGCGATTGCGCGGCTTCGCGCTCGTAGCCGATCTCGGCCATGCGCAGCAGTCTTTCCTTTACCGGCGCGTGCGTCGGGACGAGACGCACGCATGAGATCGTATTGGGCCTCGTTGTTCACCCAGATGATCGTCTTGAGGATGTCCGCCTTCGATTTGAAGTGAAGGAACAGCGTGCCGACCGACAGTCCGGCGCGCTCGGCGATGTCCCGCGCCGTCGTCGCGTCGTAGCCGCGCCTCACGAAGAGCGTCCGCGCCGCCGCCAGGATGCGCGCATGCGACTCGGCCTTCTGACGTTTGCGCGCGGGATCGGCCGCGATGTGGTATCGGCGCCGGCTTTTGAGCATAGAACCCCCACGCGTTGGGCGATGAATGATCTTTTGGAAGGGCTATTTTTAGACAAACGTATTCAGTGAACGCTTGAAAGTCAACCATGGTTAACCAATTTTGTTCACTGAACCTGTTTCTCCAAATAGTTTGTGTACTTGGACGGCGGGTCACGGTGCCGAAGCAGCCAGCTGCCGTCGTCATCGCCCAATCACGTTAAACATTGAAAGACCTACATAAATGACAAGACTTCTCTCCTCTGCCCGGTGGTCGACGCGGGCGCGGCTGCTGTCGATGGCAGGCGTTTCGGCTCTGTTCGCCCTGTCGGGACAGCGCGCAAGCGCAGACTTGCGAAAAATGACGCCGGCGCAGTTGAGCGCCGCCTTCGAGAATGGCCAATGCCTCGAGCTGCTTGCCGCGATGGCGCCGGCGGCCGGCCCGACCGATCCCGCGGCGGGAGGCTCGTACCCGGTCAACGACCTGGGCAGCGACGACGCCCACCAGGGCGATCCCAGCCACCATGGCAACAGCGGCGACCAAGGCAACGGCGGCGGCGACCAGGGCGGCGGCGGCTCCGGCGGCCCGTCCGACAACGGCGGCGGTGGCTCGGATGACGGCGACAGCGGCCCGTCCGACAACGGCGGCTCTGGAGACCAGGGCGACGGCAACAACGGCCACGGCAACGACGACGGCCACGACGATGACAGCAACCCGGGTCAGGGCAATGGCGGTCACGGTGCGGGCGACAACAACGACCAGGGCGGCGATCAAGGCGGCTCGGGCGATCAGGGCGGCGACGATCATGGCCAGTCCGGCGACGATCACGGCCAGAGCGACCAGGACCACGGCCAAGGCAATGGCAACCAGGGCAATGGCAATAACGACCAGGAGCACTCGAACTCGGGCGCGGGCAACGGTGGCGAGGGCGGCAGCACCGAAGGGTCGGCTGGCGACCAAGACCCGGGCAACTCGGGCGATCACAATAACGCTCCCGACAGCTCGCCGGGGCAGTCCGGCGACCAGGGCCAGGGCAACGGTCACAACGACCAGGGCAGCGACGGCTCTGGTGACCACGGCAATGCTGGCGAGGGCAACCAGGGCAACGGCGGCGGCCAGAGCGATGCCGGCGGCGGCCAGGGCAATGGGGGCGAGGGCAACCAGGGCAACGGCGGCGGCCAGGGCGATGCCGGCGGTAGCCAGGGCAATGGCGGTGACGTCGACCACAGTGGCGATCAGGCCAACGGCGGTGGCGGCCAGAGCAATGCCGGCGCCGGCGACCAGGGTGGCAACCCGGCAATGGCGACCCGGTCAACGCCGGCGGTGCCGGCCAGTGGCAACCAGGGCAGTGGCGGCAATGGCAACCACGGCAATGGGAAATGGCAAGGACGACAAGGGAAAGGGTAAGAACTAAGGCGAGGGCGGCGGCGACAGCCGCCCGAGTCGGCAAAGTCGATCGCGCGCTCCTCGACCCGACCCGCGGAGATCATCCCGACAGCGGCGTGAACTCCGAACGACCGGCGTAAAGCGAGGCCCCGCTGCGGTTCAGCGGGGCCTTTCGCGTTCCATGGGTCGGAATGGCGGCGCGCCGCTCACCGATTAGAGCGCCGTCGCCGCCGCTGCGTCGCTGCCGTCGAGGTTCATCTGTGTCCCCATTTTCCGTCGTCAGCCACCCGGCGGCGGGGCGGTGATGTCGACGCCGAGGCGCTTCTCCGAGATCTTCTTCAGCGTGCCGTCGGCGCGCATGGCCTCGATGATGTCCCTAATCTTGGCGGCGAATTCCGGATCGCCCTTGTCGACCGCGATCGAGACCGGCTCGTAGAACAGCGGCTGGCCCAGGATCTTCACCGGCTTGCCGTTCTTGATGTAGTCCTCGGCGGTCAGGAGGCCGACGATCATGCCGTCGAGCTTGGCGCCGTCGCCGAGCGAAAGGTCTTCGATGCCCTGCGGCTCCTCGTCGTAGAAGACGATCTGCGGGTTGTCGATCCGATAGGTCACCGGTGGCGCGCCGGCGGCATCGATCTCCAGGTCCTTCTGCAGGTATTTCTCGTAGGTGGTGGAGACCTGCACGCCGATCTTCTTGCCCGACAGGTCCTTGGCCTCCTGCGCCGTGGCGTTGTTCTTGTTCACCAGCAGCACGGCCTCGCTGAAGTAGTACTGAACGGGGAAGTCCAGCACGGCCGTGCGCTCCTTGGTCGCGGTCATCGAGCCGATCGAGACGTCCCAGCGTCCCGCCCATTTGCCGGCGGTGATGACGTCCCAGCCGGGCGTCACTTGCTGGGCCTCGACGCCAAGGCGTTTCGCCACCTCCTTGGCCACGTCGACGTCGAAGCCGTCCATCTCCTTGTTGGTATCGAGGAACGAGAACGGCGGGTATTCGGCATCGAGGGCGTTGACCAGCTTCTTGTTCGCCAGCACCCGGTCGAGCACCTCGCCGGCCCCGGCCGGCACGGCGAGTGCGGCCGCCACGACCAGGGTGGCAACTATCCCCAGCATTCGTTGCATGGCTCGTCTCCCTCTGTCGACTGCGGCCCCCGCCGCGCATGACAAGTCGATGACCACAAAATAAAGAACGAGGCGGACGGGAGTCGAATGGGAAATGTGGTGCGGTCGGCGTGCGGGGGCGCGTCTTTCACGGCAAGGCTCGCTCTGCTATCAGAGGGCTTCATCGCACATTGGATTCCTCCCGTATGCCAGCCAAATCAGCAGCCGTCTTCCCGCTTCGTCCCGGCAAGCTCACCCTCGCCGACCTGCGCGCGCTCTACGAGAGCGACCGGCCGATCCGGCTCGATCGCCGCTGCTGGGCGGCGGTGAAAGCGAGCGCCGACACCGTGCAGGCGGTGATCCGCGAGCGCCGCACCGTCTACGGCGTCAACACCGGCTTCGGCTCGCTGGCGCGCACGCGCATCGCCGACGATCAGGTGTCCGAGCTGCAGCGCCGCCTCGTGCTGTCGCATGCCGCCGGCACCGGGCCGCTGCTCGATGACCGGCTCGTGCGCCTGGTCATGATCCTCAAGATCAACGGCCTCGCGCTCGGCTACTCCGGCGTGCGGCGGAGCGTGCTGGAGGCGCTGGTGAAGCTGGTCAATGCCGGCGTCCATCCCTGCGTCCCGGCCAAGGGCTCGGTCGGCGCCTCCGGCGACCTGGCGCCGCTGGCCCATATGACGGCCGTGCTGCTGGGCGTCGGCGAGGTGCGCCGGCGCGGCCGCACGATCTCCGCGCTGCAGGGCCTCAAGGCCGCCGGCTTGGCGCCGATGGACCTCGCCGCCAAGGAGGGCCTGGCGCTCCTCAACGGCACGCAGGTCTCGACCGCGCTTGCCGCCGCCGGCCTCTTCGCGGCCGAGGATGTCTTCGGCGCGCGCGCTCGTCACCGGCGCTCTCGCGGTCGATGCCGCCGCCGGCAGCGATACGCCGTTCGATGCGCGCATCCACGCCGTGCGCGGCCAGCCCGGCCAGATCGAGGTGGCGAAGCTGCTGCAGGGGCTGCTGCGCGGCAGCGAGATCCGCAAGTCCCCATCGACTGCGACCGCGTGCAGGATCCCTATTCCCTGCGCTGCCAGCCGCAGGTGATGGGCGCCGCGCTCGACATGCTGCGCTTCGCCGCCGGCGTGATCGAGCGCGAGGCCAACGCCGTGTCCGACAATCCGCTTGGTGTTCGCGCGCCAGGGCGAGATCCTCTCGGGCGGCAACTTCCACGCCGAGCCGATCGCCATGGCGGCCGACACCATCGCCATCGCGCTGGCCGAGATCGGCGCCCTCGCCGAGCGCCGCATCGCCATGCTGACCGACGCCAAGATGAGCGGGCTGCCGGCCTTCCTGGTGCCGGAGCCCGGCCTCAACTCCGGCTTCATGATCGCCCATGTGACGGCGGCGGCGCTGGCGCTCGGAGAACAAGAGCCTCGCCCATCCCGCCAGCGTCGACAGCCTGCCGACCTCGGCCAACCAGGAAGACCATGTGAGCATGGCCACCTACGCCGCGCGTCGCCTGCACGACATGGCCGACAACACCGCGGGGATCGTCGCCATCGAGCTGCTGGCCGCAGGGCAGGAGTCGACCTGCGCAAGCCGCTGAAGACCAGCCCGAAGCTGCAGCAGGCCATGGCGCTGCTGCGCCGCCGGGTGCGCTTCTGGGTCGACGACCGCGAGATGGCGCCGGATATCGCCGCGGCGAAGAAACTGGTAGCGGCCGGCGATCTGCGGCGCGCTATCGCCGGGGGCCTGACGATTGGCTAGTACTTGTGACGCCAGATTGACCCGCCGTTGTCATCGCCTGACCCGGCGGCAGCGGCGATCGCGGAGGGACCATGATGGATCAGGTCAAACGCATCCTCGATTTCCTCGCCCTCTCCGAGCGCCTCAAGTTTGAGTTGCGGCACAGCTGGTTGTCGAGCGGCCGGCAGGAGAGCGTTGCCGAACATAGTTGGCAGATGGCGCTCATGGCGCTGCTGATGCACCGCCATCTCGAACAGCCCGTCGACATCGAGAAGACCCTGAAGATGATCCTCGTGCACGACCTGGTCGAGGCCGAGGTCGGCGACGTGCCGTTCTTCGAGACGGGCGAACGCAAGCAACTTAAGGCGGCGCGCGAGCAGATGGCCATCGAGAAGATCCGCGGCGCGCCTCGATCCCGCCACCGGCCAGGAGATCTACGATCTCTGGCAGGAGTACGAGGCGAAAGCGACCGCCGAGGCCAAGTTCGCGACTGCCCTCGACCATCTGGAGGTGCAGGTCCAACACAATCTCGCCGACTTCTCGACCTGGGAGCCGATCGAGTACGACCTCGTCTATACCAAGATGGATGGGCCCTGCGCCGTCGATCCGTTCCTGGCGGCGTTCTGCAAGGCGGTGAAGGAGCAGGCGGAACGCAAGATGCAGGCCGGCGGCATCGAGACCGGCCGCCATCCGGCAGCGCCTCGACGAGGCGGCCGGGCGGGTCGCGCCGCCGACCTGACCGGCCGGTCAGGTTGTGCGGCCGGGGCAGCAGATCCCGCTGGCCCGCTCTCGCCGCCTTGGGCTATCCTCGAGGTCGAAGGTCAGGAAACAGGGAGACCCAAAACCATGAAACGATTGATCATGGCCGCGACAGCGGCATTCGCCATTGCGGCCCCGGCGGCGGCGGACGACTTCAAGCCGGCCGTCATCTTCGATACCGGCGGCAAGTTCGACAAGTCCTTCAACGAGGCGGCCTACAACGGGGCCGAGAAGTTCAAGAAGGAGAGCGGAGTCAGCTATGCCGAGTTCGAGATCACCAACGAGATCGCAGCGCGAGCGAGTCACTGCGCAAGCTGGCGCAGCGCGGCGCCACGGTGATCGTCGCCACCGGCTTCGCCCAGGCGCCGGCGTTGAAGACGGTGGCCGCCGAGTTCCCGAAGGTGAAGTTCGTCATCATCGACGACGTGGTCGACCTGCCGAACGTGCAGTCGGTCGTCTTCAAGGAACATGAGGGCTCGTTCCTGGTCGGCGTGCTGGCGGCGATGGCGTCGAAGACCGGCAAGGTCGGCTTCGTCGGCGGCATGGACATTCCGCTCATCCGCAAGTTCGCCTGCGGCTATGTGCAGGGCGTGAAGTACGTGAACCCGCAGGCCGAGGTGTTCCAGAACATGACGGGCACGACCGGCGACGCCTGGAACGATCCGACCAAGGGCGGCGAGCTGGCGCGCAGCCAGTTCGATCGCGGCGCCGACGTGGTGTACGCGGCGGCCGGCGGCACCGGCCTCGGCGTCTATCAGGCGGCCAAGGATGCCGGCAAGCTCGCCATCGGCGTCGACAGCAACCAGAACTACATCCATCCCGGCACCATGCTGACCTCGATGATGAAGCGCGTCGACCTCGCCACCTACAACGCCTTCAAGACGGCGCAGGATGGAACCTGGAAGCCCGGCCTGCAGGAACTCGGCCTCAAGGAAGAGGGCGTGGGCTGGGCGCTCGACGACAACAACAAGCCGCTCATCACCGCGGACATGCAGGCCAAGGTCGAGGCGGCGAAGAAGTGACATCGTCTCCGGCTCGATCAAGGTCCACGACTACATGGCCGACAACGCCTGCCCGTAGCCTAACCGGGCATGCCGTCATCGCTTGAGCAGGCAGGGGCGGGCCTCGGACCCGCCCCTGCGGCGAGCGCAGCGCCCGCCGTCGAACTGATCGGCATCGACAAGCGCTTCGGCGCCGTGCATGCCAATCGCGCGGTCATCCGTGACGATCGCGCGCGGCTCCATCCACGGCATCGTCGGCGAGAACGGCGCCGGCAAGTCGACGCTCGATGAGCATCCTCTACGGCTACTACCAGGCCGATGCCGGGGAGATCCGCGTCGGCGGCCGGCCCTGCCGCATCCATAGCTTCGCATGACGCCATCGCCGCCGGCATCGGCATGGTGCATCAGCATTTCATGCTGGTGGATGATTTCACGCGTGCTCGAGAACGTCATGCTGGGCATCGAGGGCGCGCCGCTGCTGCGGACGGCGACGGCCAAGGCGCGCGCGGCGCTGGCCGACCTCAGCCGGTCCTACGGCCTCGACATCGATCCCGACGCCGTCATCCACGATCTTCCGGTCGGGCTGCAGCAGCGGGTGGAAATCCTCAAGGCGCTCTATCGCGGCGCCGAGATCCTGATTCTCGACGAGCCGACGGCGGTGCTGACGCCGCAGGAGGTCGACCAGCTCTTCGTCATGCTCCGCCGCTTTCGCGAACTGGGGAAGACGGTGATCCTCATCACCCACAAGCTGCGGGAGATCATGGCCGTCACCGACCGCGTCACCGTCATGCGCGGCGGCGCAGTGGTGGATACCGTCGACACGTCGGCCACCAGCCGCGAGCAGCTGGCCGAGATGATGGTCGGCCGCAAGGTGCTGCTGCAGGTGGAAAAGCCGCCGTCGACCGTCGGTGCCGTGGTGCTCGACGTGGCCGGCCTGAACGTCGTCGACGGCAGCGGCGTCGCGCGCGTGAAGGATGTCAGCTTCAACGTGCGGGCGGGCGAGATCGTCGGCGTCGCCGGCGTCAGCGGCAACGGCCAGAGCGAGCTGCTGGAGGCGCTGGCGGGCATGCGGAGCTTCACCGGCGCGGTGAAGGTCAACGGCAAGACCGTGACGGCGGATCACGGCTTCGCGCTGGCGCAAGGAGATGCGCCGCCAGCACGTCGCCCATGTGCCGGAGGATCGTCAGCGCGAGGGACTCGTCGGTCCCTTTGCCGCCAATGAGATCGGCGATTCTGGGTTATCAGCGACGATCCCGATTGCAACGGCCTGGTGCTGATGGACCGCCGCAAGATCGTCGCCCGCTGCCAGACGGAAATGCGGTCGTTCGACGTACGCCCCTGCAATCCCGGTCCTGCGCACCGCCGCGTTCTCCGGCGGCAACCAGCAGAAGATCGTGCTGGCGCGCGAGATCGAGCGCGATCCCGCGCTGCTGCTGGTCGGGCAGCCGACCCGCGGCGTCGATATCGGCGCCATCGAGTTCATCCATCGCCGGCTGCTGGAGATGCGCGCGGCCGGCAAGGCGATCCTGCTGGTCTCGGTCGAGCTCGACGAGATCTCTCCCTCGCCGACCGCATCCTCGTGATGTTCGACGGCCGCATCGTCGGCGAACTGCCGCGCGCCGACGCCACCGAAGCCAAGCTCGGCCTGCTCGATGGCCGGCGTGGAGGGCGGGCGTAGAACGGCCCTGTCGTTCGTCGCTCTTTCGCTGTCATCGCCGGGCTTGACCCGGCGATCCACCGATCAGGTGACTGATCGACGCATGGCAGCATGGATGCCGGGTCAAGCCCGGGCATGGCAATGAAAGGTATGTCTGGAGTCTGAACGATGGCCGCCGCCTCCGGTAGCGACAATCCCGCGCTGGGTCGACTATCTGCTGGTGCCGCTGGTCAACCTGGCGGTGGCGCTGCTGCTGTCGGGCCTGGTCGTGATCGCCATCGGCGCCAATCCGATCGACGCCCTGAACTCCCTGCTGTTCGGCGCCGTCGGCTATCCCGAGGCCATCGGCTTCACGCTCTACTACGCCACCAATTTCATCTTCACCGGGCTCTCCGTCGCCGTCGCCTTCCATGCCGGCCTGTTCAACATCGGCGGCGAGGGCCAGGCCTATATCGGCGGCCTCGGCGTCGGGCTGGTCTGCCTCGCCCTCGACCAGTGGCCGCTGGTGCTCGTGTTTCCGCATCGCGGTCGCGGCGGCGGCGCTGTTCGGCGCCGCCTGGGCCTTCATTCCCGCCTATCTGCAGGCCAGGCGCGGCAGCCACATCGTCATCACGACGATCATGTTCAACTTCATCGCCTCGGCGCTGATGACCTATCTGCTGGTCGACGTGCTCGTGCAGCCGGGCCAGCAGGCGCCGCGCAGCCGCGACTTCGCGCCCGGGCGTCCGGCTGCCCTATGCGAAGGACCTGATGAATGCGCTCGGCATCGACATCGGCGAGCCGCCGCTCAACTTCTCCTCGCTGCTGGCCGTGCTGGCCTGCGTGCTGGTCTGGCTGTTCATCTGGCACACGCGCTGGGGCTACGAGGTGCGCACCGTCGGTCACAGCGAGCGCGCCGCCCGCTATGCCGGCATCTCCCGCACCCGCGCGATCGTCCTGGCGATGCTGATCTCGGGCGCGCTCGCCGGCCTGGTCGGCGTCAACGACATCATGGGCGTGCATCACTATCTGCTGGTCGGCTGGACCGGCGGCGTCGGCTTCGTCGGCATCGCCGTGGCGCTCATGGGCCGCAACCATCCGGTCGGCATCGCCATGGCGGCGCTGCTTGTTCGGCGCGCTCTATCAGGGCGGCTCGGAGATCGCCTTCGACATTCCGCAGATCACCAAGGAGATGGTGGTGGTCATCCAGGGCCTGGTGATCCTGTTCTGCGGCGCGCTCGAGAACATGTTCAAGCCGCAGATCGCCGCGCCTGTTCCGGCCGCCGCGCCGTCGCCGGAGGCCGCCTGATGGACGCCGACTGGCTCTCCTTCCTGGCCTTGATCGCCTCGACCATCCGCCTGGTCACGCCGCTCATCCTGGCGGCGCTCGCCGGCCTCTTCGCCGAGCGCTCCGGCATCGTCGACATCGCGCTCGAGGGCAAGATGCTGGCGGCCGCCGCCTTCGCCGCCGCGGCGACGGCCGCCGTCACTGGCTCCGCCTGGCTCGGCCTCGGCGCCGGCATCGTCGATCGCCATCGCCCTGGCTCTGCTCCACGGCCTCGCCAGCATCCGCTACAACGGCAATCAGGTCGTCTCCGGCATGGCGCTCAACATCCTGGTGGCGGGCCTCGGCGCCGACCCTCGGCAACGCCTGGTTCCAGCCAGGGCGGGCGAGACGCCGCTGCTGGCGCGGCGACGCGCGCTTCGGCGACATCACGCTGCCGGGCGCGGCGGCGATCGGCCAGATCCCGATCGTCGGGCCGATCTATCGTCGACGTCATCAGCGGCCACAACATCATCGTGCTCATCTGGCCGCCGTCGCGGTGCCGCTGGTGTGGTGGATCGTCTATCGCACGCGCTTCGGCCTCGCGCCTGCGGGCGGCCGGCGAGAACCCGCATGCGCTCGACACCGCCGGCGTCTCCGTCGCCTGGGTGCGCTACCGCGCCCTGGTCATCACCGGCGTGCTCTGCGGCATCGCCGGCAGCTATCTCTCGATCGCCCACAACGCCGGCTTCGTGCGCGACATGACCGCCGGCAAGGGCTATCTGGCGTTAGCCGCGCTGGTGTTCGGCAAGTGGCGGCCGCTGCCGACCGCTCGTCGCCTGCCTGCTGTTCGCCTTCGCCGATGCCCTGCAGATCCGCCTGCAGGGCGTCGTGCCTGCCGGTGGTCGGCCGGGTGCCCGTGCAGTTCATCCAGGCCCTTGCCCTACATCCTGACCGTGCTGCTGCTGGCCGGCTTCGTCGGCCGCGCCATCGCGCCGAAGGCGAGCGGCATCCCTATGTGAAGGATCGCTGATGAGCGACATCGCCGACATGCTGGCCGCCGCCAACGCCGCGCGCGCCAATGCCCATGCGCGCCTATTCTCGGGCTTCGCCGTCGGCGCCTGCCTGCGGGGCAAGAGCGGACGGCTCTATGCCGGCTGCAACGTCGAGAATCGCCGCCTATCCGCAGAGGGCAATGCGCGGAGGCGACCGCCATCGGCGTCATGGTCGCCGCCGGCGAGAAGGCGATCGCGGCGATCCTCGTGGTCGCCGATGGGCCGGGCTGGTCAGCCGCCTGCGGCGGCTGCCGCGCAGCGCCTGCGCGAATTTGCCGGCCCGGAGACGCCGGTGTATCTCTGTAAGCCTGACGGTCTGCGCCGCACGGTCACGCTCGGCGAACTGCTGCCGCTGTCGTTCGGGCCCAGCCACTTGGACTAGGGGATCGTGATGCATCCGCACTTCGCAGGCCAGACCGATCGCATTCACCCTCGGCCGCCTCGGCGGCGAATGTCGTGACATCGCCGACGACCTCATGACGCCGCCGCGGCGATCCGCGCGCGGGCCGGCGGTCTCGCGCCGAAGGCGGCGCTGGTGCTGGGCTCCGGCCTCGGGCGCTCATCGCGCGATCGCATCGCCCGGCCCGTCGTCATCGACTACGGCTCCATCCCCGGCTTCCCGCGGCCGAGCGTCGAGGGCCATGCCGGCCGCCTCGTGCTCGGCGAATTCGGCGGCGTCGCCATCGCCTGCCTGCAGGGCCGCGTGCATCTCTACGAGGGAACCGACGGCCGCGCGGTGCGGCACTACATCCGCACGCTCAAGCTGCTCGGCTGCGAGGTCCTCGCGCTGACCAACGCGGCCGGCAGCCTGCGGCGCGAGGCCGGGCCGGGCAGCCTGATGCTGATCACCGATCACATCAACCTGCAGCCGGTCAATCCGCTGACGCGGACCGAACGACGACGAGTTCGGCCCGCGCTTTCCTCCGCTCGACGATGCCTACGACCGCGGCACTGCGCGCGCAGATGCACGCCGCCGCCGGCGACGCCGGCCTCACGCTGCATGACGGCGTCTACCTGGCGCTGCTCGGCCCCAGCTTCGAGACGCCGGCCGAGATCCGCGCCTATGGCCGTCTCGGCGCCGACGCCGTCGGCATGTCGACCGTCGCCGGAGGCGATCGTGGCGCGCCATTGCGGCCTGCGCGTCGCCGCCGTCTCCGCCATCACCAATCTCGCCGTCGGCCTCGGCGACACGCCGCTCAGCCACGCGCAGACCCTCGACGTCGCCAGGCAATGCGCCGGCGACATGGAGCGCCTGCTCGCGGCCTTCTTCGGACGCGCTCGCCGATGGCAAGTAGCCGCCCTCCGCCCGCTCCGGGTTCTGCTATTCGTGACGGCGTCGCTGGCGATCGTCGCCGCCGGTCCGCCGACGCACAATCCAGGCTCACCGCGGAGTGGCCGGATCCGGCCACCCTCCCGCAGGTCGTCAGGAGAATGTGACGATTGCCAGCACGAGTCCCTACCTGCTCACCGATGTCGGCACCGAGCGCGCTTCCGCCACGACGGTAAATGGAACGCTGTTCCTGCCGCCGGGTCGCACGCGCCGCACTCGCTGCCGGCGGTCGTGATGCTGCATGGGTCGGGCGGCGTGCTCGCGTCGCGCGAGCTGACCTATGGGAAGCAGCTGGCCGCCATGGGCATCGCCGTGCTGGTCGTGGATCGTTCAGCGCGGCCCGGCCCGAGCGCGGAAACAGCTATCGTCAGCGGCTGCTGAACATCACGGAGACGATGCTCGTCGCCGACAGCTATGCCGCGCTGGGCAATCTCGCGACCTCGGCCGGAGATCGATCCGAAGCGGGTCGTCCTCGTCGGCTTCTCCTACGGCGCCGATGGCCACGATGTACGCGCTGATGACCGACGTTGCCGACCGCATGGCGCCGCCGGGTCTTCGCTACGCCGGCCACGTGTCGTTCTACGGGCCATGCGTGGCCCGCTTCGAAGATCATCGGACGACGGGCGCGCCCCTGCTGATGCTCTATGGCGGCGACGATCAGGTCATCGATCACGAGCGCTGCTCGGCCTTCGCCGACGACCTGCGCGCCGGCGGCAGCGAGGTCGATGTCGTCGTCTACCCCGGCGCCGTGGGTCAATCGGGATGGCCCGTTCGGGCGCCGCCTTTCGGCCGCAATGTCTCCCCTGCGACTTCGAGGTTGGCGCGCGACGGCACGCGTCCATGACCGCGGCAATGGCGCTCGTCATGAAGAACCAGGCGACGCGCCAGGTCCTGCTGAGCCTGTGCGTCACCGACAAGCCCTATCCGATCGGCCGCGACGATGCGGTGCGGCGGCAGTCCGACCGCGATTTCGGACGCTTCCTGGCGCGCGTCTTCCAGCTCCCGACGGGTGAGCCTTGGCGTCCGCGCCGCAGAATTTATTCCTTCCCCAGGAGATCATCGCAGGAAGCGCGACGGCGGCGCGCTCGGCGATGCCGAGATCGCGTTCTTCGTGCGCGGCCTGAGCGACGGCTCGATCGCGGAGGGGCAGGTCGCCGCCTTCGCCATGGCGGTGTTCTTCCGCGGCATGGACGATGGGCGAGCGGGTGGCGCTGACGCGCGCCATGGCGCAATCGGGCCGCACCATCGATTGGTCCGGCGCCGGCCTGCCCGGGCCCGGTGCTCGACAAGCATTCGACCGGCGGCGTCGGCGACAAGGTGAGCCTCATGCTGGCGCCGCTGCTGGCGGCCTGCGGCGCGGCGGTGCCGATGATCTCCGGCCGCGGCCTCGGCCACACCGGCGGCACCCTCGACAAGCTCGACAGCATCCCCGGCTATCGCACCGCGCCGGACCTCGACGCTCTTCCGCAAGGTCGTCGCCGGGGCCGGCTGCGCCATCATCGGCCAGACCGCCGACCTGGCGCCGGCCGACCGCCGGCTCTACGCCATCCGCGACGTGACCGGCGACGGTCGAGATCGATCCCGCTCATCACCGCCTCGATCCTGTCGAAGAAGCTGGCCGCCGGCCTCCAGGGCCTGGTGATGGACGTGAAGTTCGGCAGCGGCGCGTTCATGCGCCGAGCCGGCGCGCGCCCGCGAACTGGCCGAGAGCATCGCCGCCGTCGCCACCGGCGCCGGCCTGCCGACGACCGGCGCTCCTCACCGACATGAACCAGGTGCTCGGGCGCACCGCCGGCCACGCGCTCGAAGTGCGCGAGGCCATCGACTGGCTGACGGGCACGGCGCGCGACAGCAGGCTCGACGAGGTCACGCTGGCGCTCGGCGCCGAGCTGCTCCGGCTCGGCGGTCTCTCGCGCGATGCCGACGAGGCGCGGCGCAAGCTCGTCGCCGCCCGCGACAGCGGCGCGGCCGCGGAACGGTTTCAGCGCATGGTGGCGGCGCTCGGCGGTCCGGCCGACCTCCTGAGCGGCCGGAGAAGCACCTGCCGCGGGCGGCCGTCGAGCAGCCGATCGAGATCCGCTCGCCGCGGCTTCATCGCGCGCATCGATGTGCGCGCCGTCGGCCTCGCCATCCTGGCGCTCGGCGGCGGGCGCCGCCGCGTCGAGGACCGCATCGACTACGGCGTCGGCCTCGCCGACATGGCGGGCATCGGCGACGAAGTCGGCTCCGGCCGGCCGCTCGCCATCGTCCATGCGCGCGATGGCGCCGCGGCCGAGCAGGCGGCGGCGGCGATCCGGACGGCCGTCGAGATCGCCGACGCGCCGGTGCCGTGCCGGCCCGCTGATCGGCGACCGCATCGCCGGTTCGTGAGCCGATGACCGCGGCCGCTAGCGCGGCAGAGCGCCGCTCCGTCGCGCTGCGGCTGGCGCTCTTCTACGTCGCCTTCTTCCTGTTCGTCGGCGTCGGGCTGCCGTTCTGGCCGGCCTGGCTCTCGGCGCGCGGGCTGAGCGCGGCCGAGATCGGGTTCCTGCTGTCGCTGGCGCCCTGGATGAAGCTGGTCGGCAACCCCTTCACGACCCGACTCGCCGACGCCACCGGCCGGACGCGGCCGGTGCTCCTGGCCGTGGCGTTCAGCGGCATGGTCTTCTATCTCCTGTTCACCCTGGCGTACGGTTTCTGGCCGCTGCTGGCGGTCACGGTCCTGGCCGGGCTCAGCATCGGCGCGCTGACGCCGCTGGCCGACGCTCTGACGATGGGCATGGCGACGTCGCACGGCATCGACTATGGGCGCGTCAGGCTGTGGGGCTCGCTGGCCTTCATCCTCGCCGGCGTCGCCGGCGGCTGGCTCTCGCCGGGCGCTCGCCCGACCTCATCCTGTCGCTCGTGCTGGCGACCTTGGCGATGACGGTGGCCGCCTGCATGCTGTTGCCGGAGAGCGCGCCATCCGCCCATCGCGTCGCCACAGCCGGGTGGGGGCGCCTGCTGCTCGAGCCGGGGTTCCTGCTTTTCATCCTCGCCGCCGGACTGATCCAGTCGAGCCACGCCAGTGCTCTACGGCTTCGGCACCATTCACTGGCTCGCCGTCGGCTACGACAAGGACACGATCGGGCTGCTGTGGGCCGTCGGCGTCGCGGTCGAGGTCGGGCTGTTCGCCGCCGGCCGGCGGCTGCTCCACCATATCGGCCCGGTCGGCCTGCTCCTCATCGGGGGCGTCGCCGGCATCGTCCGCTGGACCCTGACCGGCCTCACCAGCGCGCTGCCGGTCCTCTTCGTCGTCCAGGCGCTGCATGGGCTGACGTTCGGGGCACCCATCTGGGCGCCGTGTATATATCGCCCGGCGGATGCCGCCGGGCTTGCCGTGTCCGCCCAGGGCCTATGTGGAGCGCTGGCGCAGGGTGCCCTGTTCGGCCTCGCCATGCTCGGCGCCGGCGCGCTCTACGACGCGCTCGCCGGGGCCGCCTTCTTCGTGATGGCCGGCATGTGCGTCGCCGGCTGCGCCTGCGCGCTCGCGCTCCTGAGGGAAACCGCCGATGACCGCCGATCGCCAGCAGTTCCGTCGCTCCATGTGCTCGATCATCCGCTGATCCGCCACAAGCTCTCACCTTGATGCGCGACAAGCGCTCGCCCACCATCCTGTTCCGCCAGCTGCTGCGCGAGATCGCCCTGCTCATGGGCTACGAGATCACGCGCAACCTGCCGGTGACGACCGAGCGCGATCGAAACCCCGCTCACGCCGATGGAGGCGCCGGTCATCGCCGGCAAGAAGGTGGTGATCGTCTCCATCCTGCGCGCCGGCCTCTCGGCATGGCCGACGGCCTCCAGGATTTGATTCCTCGGCGCGCATGGGCCATATCGGCCTCTATCGCGATCCCCAGACCAAGCGTCCGGTCGAATATTTCGTCAAGCTGCCGGAGCCGGAGGGGCGCACCTTCATCATCTGCGACCCCATGCTGGCGACCGGCTATCTCCGCGGTCGCGGCGGCCGACATCCTGAACCGCCGCGGCGTCAGCGACGCCGATATTCGCTTTCTCGCCCTGGTGGCGGCGCCCGAGGGCATGCGCATATTCGCCGCCGCCCATCCGACGATCCCCGTCTACGCCGCCGCCCTCGACGACCATCTCAATCGACCACGCCTACATCGTGCCGGGATTGGGCGACGCCGGCGACCGGCTGTTCGGGACGAAGTAGGTGCCGCTGGCGCATTGATGGACGCTCGACCAGCCGCAGCGCCCGCGAGCATTGGCCGTGTTGACGAATCAGACGTTGCGAATCCAGCCAACGTCACGATGCCCCAGGCGGCGAGAAGGGGCGCCCGCGCCGCGCCGGGTCCACAGGCCGAACGGCGCGGCCTTCTCGATCAGGACGAACGCGGCGATGGCCGCAATCCACGACCAGGTTCAGCGATGCCGACGGCGAACAGCACGCCCATCAGCGCCCAGCAGCAGCCGACACAGTAGGCGCCGTGCTCGATGCCCATGCGCACAGCGCCCCACCGCCCCGGGCGCCAATGCTGCGACAGGAAGTGCAAGGGCGAGCGGCAGTGGGCCAGGCAGGCGCGCTTCGTCGGCGTCCATTGATAGAGCCCGGCGGCGATGAGCGTGGCGCCGGCAAGCACCGCGCTGGCACTCGTCATCGTCTGGGTCACCAGGGCGATATGGACAAGCGCGCCCTGAACGATCGCAGCAACGAGACTGAATGCGCTCCACGTCAGGAGATAGCCCGCGGCGAACGCGCTCGTGGACGTCAGGGCCGGTCCTGGGCCTGGGTGCGTCGGGCGACGCGAGCGTACAGCAGGATCATCGGAACGGCGCTGGGGATCATCATGCCGATCATCATCAGCGCCCACATGGAGAAGGCCAGCGCGTACTCCAGAACTCCCCAGCGTCCCATCGGCATGAGGCCCATGAAGGCGCCCCAGCCGCTGGGGCCCTCCATGGACGCCATCGCCTTGGCCAGCACGAAGAGATAAGCCCAGGCGAGCGCAGCGACACCCGCGGACTTCGCCGCCACGATCAAACGGTCGCGCCGAAGAACGGCTTCCAGCGCCGTGTCGCCCGCCATCATCGCGCCGGCCGCGATCGCGGATCGCCCGCTCAGACGCGCGTGCCCAGCTTCTTCTTGGCCTCCTCGTAGCTGTACGCCATGCCCTTGTTGTTGATCGCGAAGGGCGCCAGCGAGCTGTGGCGGTTGGCGTAGTCGAACTTGATGGCGCCGGTGCCCTGGCCGTGCCCGACGCGCCCTCGCACTGGTAGAACGTCCAGCCGTTGGGCAGCACGGTGAGGATGCGATGCTCCTCGTCGGTCACCGGATTGCGGATCGGCTCCGGTCCGCGCCCGCACGATGTCCGGGCACGTCGATGCGGGCGGTGCGCTTGTCGATGTCCCACTCGAACTTGATATCGGTGAACTGCGGCTCGCGGATGGTCTCCGACGACGGCGTGAAAGATCGGGAAGAGCGTGTTCGGCGGCTGCCCTCGCCGGACATGATCTTGAACACCGCGTCGCGCTGCTCCGGCGTGGTCGAGGCGGGCAGGATCGGTTGCGTAGTGGCCGCCGCCGTGGTGGAGGGCGCGCGGGAAGAAGAATGTCGCGACGACGGTGATGCCGTCGAGCTTGACGTCGCCGTAGTTGCCCTCGTCGATGTGCATGGCGACGACGCCGTCGCAATGGCCGCGCGACGGCGGCGCGTTCGATCTGCACGGACAACCCCAATCGCAGCTGCAGTATTCCAGCCACTTTGCCCTTCCAGAACCATTGCGTGTCGGCCATAGCGTGCCTCCTTTGATTGACGTGACGCGAAACCCCGCGTGGCCGGTGCCGGCCCGGTCGGTCACAAAGCCCGCGATCATGGCGGCGGCCTTGGCCGCGCCGTCGGTTTCGACCGGGCGAAAGACTTGGTTCGTGCCGAGCACGTCGACCATAGCGGCGGCCAGGCTATCGGGCTCGGTCTCTTCGTAGAGTCGAGCCGCCGGCCGGCATTCGTAGCGCCCAGGCGGTGGCTGACGTGAAAGTTCTGCTCGAAGTGGTTGCGGATCGGCACATAGATGAAGGGCGTGCCGCTCGCCGTCAGCTCCATGCAGGTCGTGAGGCCGCCCTGCACGATGGCGAGATCGGCTGCCGCCAGATGGCGGGCAGGTCGGGCACGAAGGGCCGGACCTCGACGCCGGCGGGCGCGCCCAGGCTGGCCGGGTCGATGCGCGGGCCGGCGACCACGATCATCCGCAAATCCGGCAGGCGCCGCTTGACGATTGGATAGGCGGCGAGCACGCGCTGAAGCAGCGGGCGCCCGACGCCCGAGCCGCCCACGCGTCACGATGCACACGCGCTCGTCCGGCCGATAGCCGAGCGCGGCGCGCAAATCCTCTTTCGCGCCGAAGTCGGCGGGATCGAAGCCGGTGATGTAGCCGCTGAAGCGGAAATGCTTCTGGTCCACTCGCGGATGCCGGGCAGGTTCGGGCCCATCGTGGTGTCGACGCAATCCTCCGGGCTGCCGACGAAGATCGCGAGATCGCGCGAGTCCACGGCGCCGCCTCGATATGCTCGATCATCTCGGCGTTGTAGTCGGCGGTCAGGAAGGCCTCGCGCTCGCCCGCCGTCGGGCATCGGCAGGTAGCCGACGAAGTCGGTGAACCAGGCGAGCTGGCGCGCGCTTCAGCTCCGGGTTCTCGTGCCAGAAGTAGTCGACGTCCCAGGCCTCGTCGGCCGATGACCAGGTCGTAGTCGTCGTCCTGCGACGATTTCCTGGAACAGCATGAAGTTGGCGATCAGGATCTCGTCCATCCGGCGGAAGCGCCTCGAAGCACGTGCAGGTCGTGGCCGTCGGCCTCCGCCTCGATATGGGCCGATCTCGCTGGCCAGCAGGCGGCTCGCCGGGTGGATGCGCTCGCCCGCGGCCTCGAGCAGCGCCGTCACCGGGTGCTGGGCGAGCCAATCGACCTCGAGGCCGGGGTGGAGCTGCCGCAGCTCGCGCGTGATCGCGAGATCGCGCCGGCCATGGCCGGCGCCGATCGGCGACGACAGGTAGAGCGCGCGCTTGGCGGTCCGGCGAATCGGCGTGGTCGCGGCGGCGGCGTGGCGGAAACGCCGCTCAAGCCATCGATGAACTCCATGATCAGAAGGTTGACCTCTGGCCGGGACGCGCCCTTCGGGACCATGCCCCGAGCCGGCGACCTCGACGAGTTTGCCGCCGCAAAAGTTGTGCCAGGAATCGGCTACGCTCGATCGGCTCGATCTCGTCCTCGGTCCCGTGGATCAGCAGCACCGGACAGGACAGTTGTCGATAGACCTCCTCGTCGGCACGACCACTGCCGCCGCCATAGCCCAGCACCGTATCGATCAGGACCTCGGGCGTGGTTTCGAGCGACCAGGACACGGCATCCTCGATCTGCGTCGGTCGAATGCGGCTCGCTGAAGCAGCTGCGCAGGAACTCTTCCGAGAAATCGCGGTAGTGACGCTTCCAGTACGCCGCATTCCACTCTGTCGTAGCGCTCGAAAGTCGCGCGCTCGCTGAGAAACTCGTCGTAGTTCCATTCTGACGCCTTTGCGGTCCGATCGGCGCCGAGGGTCCGATGAGGACGAGCCCGCTCGACCCGCTCCGGGCAGCGATGGGCCAGCAACGGCGCGACTTCGCCGCCCAGCGAGTTGCCGATGACGACGGCCCGGTCGGTTCCGGTCGCGTCCATGACGGCGATCGTATCGCCGACGTAGTGGTCCCAGCCGTAGTGCTCGGCGCCCAGCGGCCGGTCGGATTTACCGCTGCCGCGGCCGTCGAAGGTGACCACGCGATAGTGCCGGGCCAGGGTCGCGATCTGGCCTTCCATTTGCGGCTGTGGACGATCTGCCAGGTCGGCAGGAGAAGGACCGTCGGCTCTGCCGCCGCCGTAGACTTCGTAGTGCAGCTCTACGCTGCCATTCCTCGCCCGCCCCTCCTGGTCGGGATAACGCGCGCGCGTCAGTGACTCTGCCTCCGTCGTTAGTCTCCGGCCGACGGACCGTTCCGCCGGGCGCAGCGCCGATCGCTTGCCGCGATCTGGTCGACGAAGTCCTTGAGGATCAGGCTGACCTTGGCCGGGATGCGGGCCTGGGGAACATGGGCCGACCCCGGCAGAATCCGCACCGCGTCCGTTGCATAGCGCGGCCAGATAGCGGTCTTCGCCACCGGCTGGTTGAGGTCTCTGTCGCCATGCAGGAACAGCAGGGGACACCGGATGCGGCGAAACGTCTCCTCGTCGCCGGCGCCGGTGTCGGGCGCCCGCATCGTGTCGATCATCGTCGCCGGCGTGGTTTCCAGCGTCCAGGCGACCATGTCCTCCACCTGCTTGGTGGAGTGGGGCTCGTTGATGCAAAAGCCGTTGAACCACTCGGCGAAGCCGCGAAAATTCTCGCGCACATAGTTGGTGTTGTAGCGATGCCAGCCGTCATAGGCGTCGCGCCGCTCCTCGAAGTCGACGTCGCGGTATTCATGGCGGGGACCGAAGCGGCTCGCCGGCGAGATGAGCACGGCGCCCGAGATCCGCTCCGGCCGCTCCGCGGCCATCAGGGCGGCCAGTGACCCGCCAGGCTGCAGCCCATGACCACCGCCCGGTCGCGTCCGGCTCGCGTCCATGACCGCCCAGGCGTCGGCGACGAGAGCGGTCATAGCCGTAGTTTTCGGGTCCGCGTGGCCGGTCCGACTTTGCCGTTGCCGCGCGCGTCGTAGGTCAGCACGCGATAGTGCCGGGAGAGGAATGGAACCTGGGCCTTCCACGCGCGCGAATGAACGACCTGCCACGATGGAAGAAGGAGTGACCGTCGTCTCGCCGTCACCGCAGACCTCGTAGTGCAGCTCGACCTCCCCGTTCCGCGCCCGTCCTTCCTCGTCGGGATAGCGTGCCCGCGTCATGGCCTTGGACTCTTCTTCGCTCCAGAGGCCTCGATCATCAGGCCGATTTTCCGCAACGCGCTGCGGATGGGCGTATGCGTTTCGTCGATCTGGAGCAGCAGCACGGACCTCGGCGCCGAGGAAGACCTTGCCTGCGAGCGGCAATCTCGGCAGGCGAGAACGGACCCAGGGGGCCGAAGCGGCCCTCGGCCTCGCGCGCGACCTCGATCAGAAGCGGAATCCCAGCGACGGAAGAGGGCTCTCGCACCTTCTCGGCGATGGCCTCGCGCGACCACGCCGAGCGCGATGCATTCCCGCAGGAGCCGCACGTAACCTGACGCCAGATCCTCGCTCGAGAAAATCGCACGCCTTGAACCAGCGCGCGCCGACAGCGATGCTCCAGCTCCGTACATCGCGCGCTGACGGTCAAGCGCCTGCTCATCGATGTGATCGAGCAACGCCAGCATCAGCCCCTGTTTCGAGCCGAAATGATAATGGATCTGACTCAGGCGGGTTGATCGGCCGCGGAGGCCACGCGCCGGGTCGAGAGCCCGGGAACGCCTTCGGTCCGCAGCAGCCTCTGCGCCGCATCGAGAAGGGCCGAACGTGCGTCAGGCAGTACGAACCCGTGCTCGGATCGGCGCGGGTGCTGGCGCGTCCCTTGAGCGGCATCAGCGACCATGAGCACCACCTCGGTCTTTAATATCGAGCTCGATCGACCGAAATAGTGCGGGCTGTGCTTTTCCCGCAGCTCTTCGTGTCACCGCGCGCTAGAGATGCGTTTGGTCCGTGGAGGCTTGACGTAGCGCGCGACACTAAAGTTGCTATAATGTTCCATGCGGCGAAGCTTCTCGCGTGCGATATTTGACATCGCGCACGCGGACGAACGCCGCATGCTCGCGGGGCCGGTGAAGCATGTCGGTGGTTGTTCGGAAAGCGGCAGAGGCCGACCGCTTACGCAGAATACGACACTTTGAATCCTCGAGTTCTCGGCGTTTGACCCTCCTCCGGCTGGATGAGGGCGTCGCCCGCAGCGGGCAGCGCTCAGCGCCGCCCGCCGGCCTGTCAGGCCTCCAGCCGGGCGGCCAGCTTGTCGCCGACCTCGCCGCCCTTGCCGGCGATCTTCTGGTCGAGCACCAGCTTGAGGGCGTCGAGATGGGCCTGGGCGACCTTGAGGCCGGCGTCGTCGACCGCGCGTCCTGGCGCGATCAGCCGGCAGAGCGACTGGCCGAGGCGCGTCACCAGGGGATAGCCGAAGCTGCTGCCCTGGCCCTTGATGTTGTGCATGGCCGCGATAGAGGAGATCGAGCTGCTCGCGCCGCCCCTCCGGCGCCTTCTTCGCGGCGTCGAGCAGCGCCTGGGTATTGTCGACATCGATGCGCGCCCATTGCGTGTAGTTGGCGCGCAGCGCGGTGGTCGCCTCTCGCGCGCGCGCCAGCGTCTCCTTCAGCGGGTTGTAGCCGATGTCGCCGCCGCCGGCCTGCGGTATCGCTGGGAGCGTCGTCTCGTGGGCATCCATCTCAAGCGTCCGTGCCGGTCACTGCCGCAAGGGATCAGCATCGCCTGCATCGCCGCCTCGGCGCTCGCCGGCGTCTCGGCGTCGTTGGCGGCAGTACCGGCGGCGTCCGCCATGTCGCCGACGGGCCGCCGGCGCAATGCCCATGCAGGAAGCAATTGCGCAGAAACAGCTGCCTCCTTGTCGATAGGCTTGGAGACATAATCGTCTCATGCCGACGCGCCAGCAGCTGCTCGCGGTCGCCCTTCATGGCGTTGCGCGGTCATCGCGATGATCGGGATGGCGCGGGCGGCCCCGGCCATCGCACGGATGCGCTTGCGTGGCCTCGATGCCGTCCATCTCCGGCATCTGCACGTCCATGAGAATGAGGTCATAGGGCCGGCTGCTCACGGCGTCCAGCGCCTCCAGGCCGTTGGCGGCGATGTCGATCCGGTGTCCGGCCTTGTTGAGCAGCACCGTCGCCAGCGCAGCTGGTTCACCCTGGTTGTCCCCGACCACGAGGATGCGCAGCAGGCCGGTCTCGCGAACCCCTGCCGGCGCCTCGGCGGCCCCGGCCGCGGCCGAGGCAGCGGCGGCGGCGTCGACATCGACGCCGCACAGCTGGGCCACGCATTCCAGCAGCTTGCCCTGCATGATCGGCTTGCTGAGCGCGCGATGGCGAAGCCGCAGGCCTGGCGCGGGCGGCCAGGCCGCGGACGCCGAGCGACGTCGCCAGGATGAGCCTGGTCGCCGCGAAGGCCGGCTCGGCGCTGATGCGGCGGCCGAGCTCGACGCCGTCCATCTCCGGCATCATCTGGTCGATGAGGGCGATGTGGAAGGGGGCGCCGCGCTTGACCGCCTCGTCGAGCGCGACCAAGGCCTCGGGCCCGCCTTCGACCGACTGCACGGTCATGCCCCAGGCGCCCAGCTGCTTGCGGAAGATCAGGCGGTTGACCTCGTTGTCGTCGACCACGAGCACGCGGTAGTCCGCGGAGCGCCGTGTTGGTCACATAGTGGGAGACGCGGTCGGCGGTGCCCGGCGTCGAGCCGCACGGAGAACCAGAAGCGGCTGCCCTTGCCCTGGGTGCTGTCGACCCCGATCTCGCCGCCCATGGCGCTCACCAGCTGCTTGCAGATGGCGAGTCCGAGGCCGGTGCCGCCGAAGCGGCGCGTGGTCGAGGAGTTCGGCCTGGGTGAACTTCTGGAACAGCGTGGGCACGACATCCGCGGGAATGCCGATGCCGGAATCCGTCACCTCGAAGCGCAGATGGACCTCGCCGTCGACCGGTGCCCAGGCTGAATCGTCTCGATGGCGACGCCGCCGTGATCGGTGAACTTGATCGCATTGGCGACCAGGTTCAGCAGCACCTGGCGCAGCCGGCCGGGATCGCCGCGCAGGCGATTGGGCACGTCGGGCCTGACGAAGGTGGCGAGAGTCGATGCTCCTTTGCCGTGGGCTCGCGCGCCGTGCAGCTGGCCGACGCTGTCGAGCAGATCGGAGAGGTCGAAATCGATAGTCTCGGAGCGTCAGCTTGCCGGCCTCGAACTTGAGTAGTCGAGGATGTCGTTGATGAGGGTCAGCAGCGCGTCCGCGCATTGCTGCACGGTCTTGGCATAGCGGCGCTGCTCGTCGTCAGACTCGGTATCGAGCAGCAGTCCGGTCATGCCCATGGACGCCGTTCATGGGCGTGCGGATCTCGTGGCTGATGGTGGCCAGGAAGTCCGACTTGGCGGCGTTGGCCGCCTCGGCCGCTTCCCTGGCCTGGCGCAGTTCCTCCTCGGCGTCGGCGCGCCGTGACGTCGAAGATGGCGCCGTCGAGGCAGCGCAGCGCGCCGTCGTCGCCATAGACGCCCTGGCCCTTCCTCATGCACCCAGCGCAGCGAGCCGTCCTCGTGGCGCAGCCGGTATTCGACTGTGAAGGCCTGGCGGCTCGCGACGCCCTCGTTCACGGCCGCCGCCACCATCGCCACGTCGTCGGGATGGATCAGGCTGGCGAAGCTCCGCACCCGACTGTGGATGAAATCCGCCGCCGGATAGCCGGAGATGCTCGGCGATCGCGATCGCTGATGAACTCGGTGGTGGTAGTCGGCGTCGTGGGTGCAGCGGTAGCAGGCGCCGGGAATATTGGCGAGCAGGGTCCGGAACTTCGTCTCGCTCTCGCGCAGCGCCAGCCGGTCGGCTTCGCCGCGCGCCATCTGCCGCATGAACAGACGAGAGGCGAGGTAGCGAGGCGCCCATGATGAGGGCGCTGGTGCTGCACGTCGCCAACACGTCGCCGCGCCAGGCCGCCAGCGGTTCTGGCGCGCGAGATGCCGACGGCGATAGCGAGGGAAACTCACCGACCGTGTGGGTGCTGACGATGCGCGCGACGCCGTCGGAGGGCAGCGCTCATCACCGGCCGGCTCGCGCGATATCGCAATCAGCCGAGCCGAGCAACCGCGGTGTCGACGGCGGAATCGGCCGCACCGCCGGCTGGCGCACCAGCGCCGTGCCGTCGTTGCGCAACAGCATGATGGTGCTCGTCCGCCCCACGCCGATCTGGCGATAGAGCGCGGCGAAGTAGGTGGGATCGACATAGGCGACGACCAGGCCCGCCGGTTTGCCGGCCACCGTGGTCAGCGTGCGGCTCACGGCGAAGACGTCTTTCGGCGCGGCCTCGATTCTGCAGCAGGCCCGAGATCTGCAGGCGCGTGCCGCTCCTGTCCGCGCGCAGTCGCTCGATCTCCGCCTGCGTCAGCGGCGTGCTCGCAGTCCGCCTGATCCGCGCGCGAATCCTGGATCACCCGCCCGCTCGCATCGAGTACGCTGATCGCCACCATCTGCGGCGCCCCGATCGGGAGCTGGCGCAGCTGCCCGGCGACCGCCGGATCGAACGGCGAGGAGGAAAGTCCAGCAATACGTAACTGAACGAAGTACAA
>ERZ1370068.10847-contig-9509_pt1 | contig 44628 bp, 86 predicted proteins | sample MGYA00561227_ERZ1370068 | MGnify/ENA primary metagenome ERZ1370068 (study PRJEB38410, sample SAMEA6850437) | metagenome | study: Metagenomic assessment of the ecological functions of the soil: analysis of the soil microbiota associated with the...
CCATTAAGGCCACACGTGGCGTCCTTTGAACCTGAGGACTTGCCTGCAAAGCAGGGGCTGATGATCAAGGGACGCGCCAGGCGTGGGCGCACCTACGAGGTCAAGCAACTCCACCGAGAAGCTATCGCGAATTGCCAGAAAATTTCAGCGTGACGAAAGCACGCCACAGATGGGCCTTCGGCGAAGCGGCACAGTCATCCAACACCTTCATCGATCACGTGCACTTGCTTATGGACTGGCGGGCTATGAGCAACAAAAAAGTGCCGTGGTTGAGCGCTGGCGCGGCATGACGCCGCAAATCCGCGCCGCGTGTGAGTATCTGCGACAACGCAATCCCGCTTTTGCTACCTGTGCATCGACAAGATTTTGGGTTGCGATCGATCCTGACCGCCTCTTCCGGTTCGTTGTCAAAGTAGACAGGGGTCGGACATAGAACGGTTTGCGCCACAGATTGAACCTGGCAAAAAATGCCAAGAAAAATCAGGAGAGCTTATCCAAGACCTCAGAGAAGCTGGATTTTACGAAATCCCAGGTGGCGGGAAAGGTTCACATCACAAATTTATCTCATGCTAGATATGCCGGCGCTGTAACCCTGAGTGGACAGACTGGTGGACGACGCGAAATCTGTATCAAGAAAGGCAAGTAAAACACGCTATAGAGCAGGTGAAGCAATCGAAACAAAGCGTATCAAAGATTTCGCAAATGGGTCGAGTGGAGTGAAGAAGACCAGACCTTACATTGGCAAGTGCCCGGATTTTTAATTTACTGGCATTCATGGAGATGATCCAGTACGACTCTTACAGTGAATTATGCGAAGTCATTGACGATGTCATGCGCCATTTTGAAGCTGCGGGGCGCGGCCACTGCCACGCCCGCGCATTCGACTCCATGCAGTGAAGCTTCGTGTAAAAACTCTCAAGATACGATAGGCGTAGTCAAGCGTTGTTCAGAGCGCGTGATATTGAAGACGGGGTTCGCATCATGGCGCTGCAAGATCACTTTCGCCCGCCGCTCAGCGTACGTCGCCACTGGCATGCCTTCCATAACGCGTGTGGGTGACCCTACATCGCCTCGGATTTGAACCAACGGCTGCCTGAGGGATACTTTGCGGAAGCGAACGTGCAGTTTGGCATCGAAATCGACGTGGCGACTTTCGAGGAGGCAGGATCGGAAGCGACTTGCAATGCTTCCCTGGTGATGGCATCGACTACCTCGCCAGTGGAAGCGAGCGCGGGGGTGGTCAGTCCCCGCGCCCACGCAACCATCCCTATTGCTATCCTCACTGACACTGTGGAAGTCTGGTATTTAACCGAGAGGTTGGCCCAACACTCGCTGGTGCTATCGAATTGGTGAGCCCTGCGAACAAAGATCGTCCGGCGCATCGCGATGCTCTGTCTCGAAGTGCGCCGCCTACCTCCAGCAAGGGGTAGGGCTTGTCGTTGTTGACGTCGTAACCGACCGTAGAGTGAATCTCCATAATGAGCCTTGGCGCGCTCCGTGCACCCGATGCGGCTCCTTGGGAGGTCGCACTCTATACAGTCTCCTATCGACCGTGCATCGCGCCGGGCAACCGAGCCTCGATAGGTGGCAGGCATCCGTGGCGGTGGGAAGCTCCTCGCCCACGATGCCGCTGTGGTTGCGGGCAATCTCTGTTTCCCGGTCGATTTGGATGCGACATACAATCGGACGTGTCGGGAGCAACGGATCATAGTCAACGGTGCGTAATGTGTGGGGTGGTCACCTTACTTACCCGTTGTACGGCTGTGGCAGCGCCGTCGCGAGGGCCCAGCAACAGCCAGGAGCAGGATCCTCGATGCCCGGGTATCAACTGGTCGAACGCACAATGCTGGCCCCAGGAGCCAGACGGCATCCCAGCCCCGCCGCTGGAGCGGTTATTAGCTTCTGGCCCACGCTGGGACATGCTCGTCTCTCGACGAAGCGCACCACCTCCAGCCGCACCCGCACGGGCAACCGCACCCATGTGACACAGAACTATCGGCTGGCCGGAGGCGTTGCGCGGCCAGACGCGCCGATGTGCTGTTTCTCCCAGCCACGCCGCATCAGGGCAACGCCTTCCAGTTCTGGTCTGTGCTGGCAAGCTCCTCGGACGATCAGCCTCTTCGACACCCCGAGGCGCTGCTCGACCATCGCGGGCTTGCTCAATCGCGTCATGATCCGCCGCACCAAAACGGGACGTCACAGACGCCGAAGGCAAGCCCATCTTCGTGGGCGTCGTCATGTGCACACGCAAACCTTCCTCTGGCCAACCGCGAGCGCGTCTTCTGGCTGACTTTCCCTGACTCACGGAACACCTGCGTTACGAAGGCCACAATGCGGCTGGTCCTTCCGACAGGCCAAGACGACTAGCCAGCAGCGTGTGGGCTGGGTCGCCTTGCCGCGGGCGACGTTCCAGAAGATCATGGCGTCTGAGTCCCCATGCCATTCGGCAGCGCGTTGCGCCGTCGACTTCTGGTGCTCCTAGCGCGACTGCAGACGGCGCTGGAAGGCCGGGCTGCCGGGAAGACTGTTGCCCCCGTGAGGTTGCCGAACGCATCGTCCGCATCCAGGGAGGAAATGCGCCGCGATAGGCAGCCGATATCCTGGTCTTACCCCCATTGCCGCCCAAGCGCGCTGAGGCATGTCGATGCGCCTATATCGCCCAGATCGCTAGCAGTGCCCTCGCCCGCAAAGTCGCAGAAGAGACGACCGCGTGGCTCCGGACAGCGACGAGGCAGGTGAAGAAGCCAGCGCTTTTCACCGACGCCGATATCCCCCAACGAAGGCGACAAGGTCTTCGTCAGGCTCGTCCAGCTCGTCCCCGACGGTACAGACCGCAAATTCGACACTCCCCGTGCGTGCCATCGAGCAGATCCGTCGCCAATACTTCCAGGACGAGAAGTTCATCATCTTTACGCAGTATTTGGAGACGCTGAAGTTTTACGCCGTGCAGAGTTGGGGGCGCTCTACGGGCAGGAGAACATCGCCGCCCCAGAAAGGGCGGCCCGCTGAAGATAAAACACTGTTAAGCCGTTGGAAGCCTTCTGGCAGCCCGACGGCGCGCAGTTACTCATCAGTACATCGGCTGGTGGCGTTCTCTGCCGCACCTGCACTGTGAAGACGGACGACGCGAGAAGCCTACAAGCACTATCTGGCACGCCACGATGGAGCGTGGCAAGAAGCCCTCCGGACGATGGGACTCAGTGCATTACAGAATATCCAGATTTCCGCCCATCAGCACCTCTCCCCCACAGGAAGATGTTGTCTCAATGCATTGCCACGCTCCAGCAGGTCATCGCAAGCGCGGAAGGTGGAGATCAGGACAGCCACAGATGGGATCACGTCCCTACGGACAGTGAACGTTTGGCTATGCAAGCATCTCATGTGTGACCCACCGCCATTCCTCGCAATCTCAGGGAGAGCCAGGCCTCAGCCCTCGCCTCCAGCCAGCGCTCGGCGTCGATAGCCGCCATACAGCCACTGCCAGCAGCGGTGATGGCCTGGCGATACACGTGATCGGTGACGTCGCCAGCGGCAAACACACCCGCAACACTCGTATGGGTCGTACCGGGTGTCGGTGATGGATGTAGCCCTGGGGGTCCAGGGCGAGTTGCCCGCTGAAGAGCGCCGTGTTGGGAATATGACCGATAGCCACGAACAGGCCGTCGGTCTTGACCTCTACGGACCTCATCGGTTTTGACGTTGCGTGACCTTGACTCCCTGCACGCCGCCACCAGGACCGGGCTCACCGAGCACGTCCTCGATCACCGTGTCCCACATGAAGCTGATCTTTCTCATGCTTGAAGGCGCGTTCCTGCATGATTTTGGAGGCCCGGAGCTGGTCACGCCGGTGCACGCACGGTGACGTGCGTCGCAAACTTGGTGAGAAACAGAGCCTCCTCGATGGCTGCATCGCCACCGCCTGCAACCATGATCTCTTTGCCGCGAAAAAGAACCCGTCGCAGGTCGCGCAGGACGAGACCCCATAGCCGCGCAGGCGGGCTTCGGAGGCGAGACCCAGCCAGCGTGTGGCGGCCCCGGTGGCGATGATCAGCGCTTCCGCGTGGATGACGGTATCGCCGATCCAGAGACGAAAGGCTGCTGCGGAGAGGTCAACCTGCGTCACATCGTCGAGATAGAGTTCGGCACCAAAGCGCATCGCCTGCTTGCGGAAGATCTCCATCATGTCCGGCCCCAGGATGCCATCGGCAAAACCAGGATAGTTCTCCACCTCCGTGGTGAGAGTCAGTTGTCCACCCGGCTGGCTGCCCTCGATGATCAACGGGGCGAGAGCAGCGCGTGCGGTATAGATCGCGGCGGTCAGCCTCGCCGGACCCTGAGCCCGATGATGACGACTTGATAATGCTCCTCTGTGGCATTGCTACTCTCTTCTACTCTTCGGGCCATACGTCTCGCATTGCTCCGTCACGTGCGGCATGGTACACATGTTGACTAACGACCGGACTGAGACGTCAACACCGCTCAGGCAGTAGGCCGCAGCGCAAAGGAGAGCTGTATGCTGAAGAAAATCCATCACGTGGGCATTGTCGTGCGTAGCATTGCATCAGCCTACGCTTTTTATCGCGACACCCTGTCCCTGCCGGTCCACAAAGAGGATATCATCCAGGATCAGGGGGTCAAGGCGGCCCTGTTAACGATTGGCGCTAGCGAAATCGAATTGCTCGAACCCATCACGCCCGGCACAGGCGTGGCACGCTTTCTGGAAAATCGTGGCGAGGGGCTCCATCATGTCTGTTTTGAGACGGACGATGTGCACCGCGAATTAGAGGCTGCCAAGGCAGCGTGGCATGGCGGTGATCGATCAACACCCTCGGCAGGGCTTGGCCGGGTTGATCTGTTTTTTGCACCCGAAGGGCGAGTCATGGAGTCCTGATTGAATATGCCCAGCCAGCATGGGACTACTCCGAGATGCCGGCAGACGTGAAACGCATATTGGCACAGCCCTGGTAAAATGCTACACTTTCGAGCATGAACTTCCCCTAGTATAGCATGAGGGGAGGCACAGCCCACAGCCAGCACTCCAATCCACTCCAGTGCCCCAGGCATGCCCGGCACGCACAGAAGGGTAACCAATGGCTCCAACGAAGGTCTGAGGAATGAAAAAAGATGCTCATCAACGTCGCGGACGAGGAAGAGAGCCGCGTCGCGATTGTGGAAGATGGCATACTCGAAGAGTTGACCATCGAAACCTCTGAGCAAGGAGCAAATCAAAGGCAATATCTACAATGGTGTCGTCGTCAAAGTTGAGCCGAGCTTGCAAGCGGCCTTTGTGGATTACGGCGGCAAGCGGCACGGCTTCCTCCCGATGGGAGAAATCCAGCCACGTTGGTACACCAGCGAGTTTCGCAGTGAGGACCGTGAACGCCGCCCGCGCATTCAGGATGTCATCAAGCGCAATCAGAAGGTGTTGGTGCAGGTTGTCAAGGAAGAATTGGGCACCAAAGGGGCGAGCTTGAGTTCCTATGTCTCACTGCCGGGGCGTTACCTGGTGCTCATGCCCGGTTCAGACACGGCTGGTGGCATCTCCCGCAAGATCGAAGATGAGGAAGAACGCAAAAAGCTCAAAGAGATCATCGCCCAGCTCGAACCGCCGCCGGATATGGGTGTGATCGTGCGTACGGGCTGGGCTGAATCGCAACAAGGCGGAGCTGCAGCGTGACATGATCTATCTCCAGCGTCTCTGGGCCAGTATCGAGGACAAGAGTCGCGAGTCACCAGCCCTGGCCTTGATCTACCAGGAACACGATCTCGTCATTCGCTCCATCCGTGATTATTTCACCCCCGATATTCAGAGAAGTCCTGATCGACCATCGTGAGGTGTACCGCCGCGCGCGCGACTTCTTCCAGGCCGTGATGCCGCGCTATCAAGGGCGCGTCCAGCTCTATCGTGACAAGAAGCCGCTGTTTGCGCGGTACGCAGCTCGAAGAACAACTCGAGGCGATCTACAGCCAGAAGGTCGAGCTGAAATCGGGCGGTTCCATCGTGATTGACCCCACGGAAGCGCTGGTGTCGATTGACGTGAACTCTGGGCGTGCCACCAAGGAAAAAGGCATTGAGGAGACAGCCTTTAAGACCAACATGGAGGCAGCTCAGGAGATCGCGCGCCAGCTCCGTCTGCGGGACCTCGGTGGCTTGATCGTGATTGACTTTATTGACATGCGCAATGTGAAACACGCGCAGGAGATCGAAAAGACGCTGCGGCAGGCGCTCAAGCGCGATAAAGCGCGCACCCAGGTGTCGCACATCTCGCAGTTTGGTCTGCTAGAGTTGTCGCGCCAACGCCTCAAGCCGACGATCCTCGAGGGCAATCATTTAAAATGTCCACACTGCGACGGCAGTGGGCTGATCAAATCCACCATTTCCCTCGCCCTCACCGTGCTGCGGCGTATTCCGTGCGGAAGCGGCGAAGGAGACGCTGGCCTCAGTGAAGGCGCTGCTGCCCACGGATGTGGCCCTCTATCTCTTGAACCAGAAGCGTCAGGAGATTGCCCATCTCGAAGAGGAATATAACCTGACGTTATACCTCGCGGGCAACACCACAGCACGTCAGAATGAGTACTCGCTTGAGTTTATCAAGCGCGATATTGTTCCCGATATCACCCGGTGTCTGACAAGGATCTCGTGAAAGGAGCTCGAAGAGCCAGTCAGGCCAGTCACCTCGGTGGCTGCCTACCGTGGTGGCTCTTTGGGAAGAGCCGGAGGAACTAGAAATCACTCCCCGCAGCCCGTAGTCCCAGAGGTGATGCTGGTGCACGGGGAGCAGGAACAGGACGTCGTGAATGGCGAAACATCTGGCCCCGGTATTGGCCGTGCCGCGCGGGCGTATTTTCTGGCGCCTGACGGCGCCATCGCGGCACATGGAAGCGGTGGCTGTGGCTGGCGACCAGCCGAGCCCAGCACCAGGCACACGTACCGGTCGCCACGGCGCAGGACGGTTCTCCACGTCGTTCGCGCAGTGGCTGGTGGCGGCGGCGCCCGTCTGCAGGAGCCCAGACCGATGCTGCCAATCGCTCAGAGACGCCCAAAGTGGGCGAGAATCTCGGCCCGGTGCCGGGGAGCAGCCTGGCATAATCGTACGAAGTGCATGCTGGAGTGGGCCTGAGCAAGGGCGTTACCTGTTATGGTCCAGAGAACGGGCCGGACAGGTAACGCCCTTGCTTTTTCTGGCATCCTGCTCACGACACGCCGTATGAGAGCGTCTGTTTGCAAACCTGTGTGACTTGCTCTCATTATTCGACCTTCCCTGGCCTGCTGTCTCGCCGCTCGTGTTATGATGACATCGACCTATCGACCAAAGGAGAGTGCGTATGGAGCAAGGGCAGGTGACGATTCGCCAACCTGAGGGAAGCTGGGTGTACTCCTCCCTGGTATGGGAGCCGTGAGTACCACGGTTGATTGCGGGTGTAGAGCTGATTAAAAAAGGGCTGGGACGACCGATGGGTTCCCTGACCCAATATGGCACCATTCGTCTGGGCAAGCGCACGGATCATAATAGCCCGCTCATCAAGGATTTTGTACCCCTGGCTGGGCTGGACGATCTGCGTCTTTGGCTGCTGGGACATTTTTGAGGACAACTGCTACGAAGCCGCCCTGCATGCCGGGGTCATTGAACCGACACGGTTAGAGGCGGTGCGCCCGGAGTTGGAGGCGATCCAGCCGTGGAAGGCGGTCTTCGATCAACGTTATGTCCGCCGTTTATTGGGGCCACACGTCAAAACCGGGCAGAATAAACACGATCTAGCCATGCAACTCATGGAAGACATTGAAATGTTCGCGGCCAGCACGAGGTCACGCGCGCATGGTGATGCTGTGGTGCGGGAGCACGGAAGTCCTGACGGAACTGGATGACGTGCATAAGACGCTGCACAGCTTCGAGGAGGGCCTCAAGAACGACCACCCGGCGATCACGCCAAGCATGATCTATGCCTATGCCTCGCTCATGTCAGGCGTGCCGTTTGGCAACGGGGCCCCGAATCTCACGGTGGATATGCCAGCTTTACTGGAACTGGCAACCGACCGCGGCGTGCCGGTCTGCGGCAAAGGATTTTAAGATCGGCCAGACGCTCATGAAAAACCATCATTGCTCCGGCTTTGAAAGCCCGGCAACTGGGCCTGCACGGCTGGTTTTCCACCAATATCCTGGGCAATCGGGACGGCGACGTGCTGCACGATCCTGACTCCTTCCGCACCAAGGAGCGCAGCAAACTGTCGGTGCTCGAATACATTCTTGCAGCCGGAACTGAATGAGGATCTCTACGGCCAGTACGAGCACCAGGTGCATATCCATTACTACAAACCACGCGGCGATAACAAGGAAGGCTGGGATAATATCGACATTTTTGGCTGGCTCGATTATCCCATGCAGATCAAGGTGAATTTCCTGTGCCTGCGATAGTATCCTGGCGGCCCCACTCGTCCTCGACCTGGTACTCTTTCTCGACCTGGCGCAGCGCAGTGGCCTCAGCGGCATTCAGGAGTGGATTGTCCTTCTACTTCAAGAGCCCCATGTGCGCTCCTTCCTCTACCCCGAGCACGACCTCTCCATTCAGCTCACCAAGCTGAAGAATACCCTGCGCTACTTGCGGGTGAGGAGCAAATTACGCACCTGGGGATCGAGTACTACCAGCAGCGCTAATGCATGCGCTCCCGTCCTCTCCTCCTGGAGAGAGGGCGGGGCTGGCAACTTCAGGAGTGGCGTTGTTCCAGAGCGCGCATAATCGCGTCGCGCACCTGAGTATAGTCCGCCGGCAGATTGACGGGGAAATTGGCGTGGCGCGGCACGACATCAGCCAGCCGCGACTCATGGTATTTAATTTTGAACTCCGGAAATTTCAAACCGTTTGCTGTCAGAAATCACCACCACGCGCTCATGGGGACGAATCTCGCCACGCTCGACGAGCTTAAAGAGCACGGCGAGCGCGACGCCGGTGTGCGGGCAGTTGAACAGCCCGTGCGATCACCGCGGGCCGCGGCATTCGCCAGCTCATCTTCACTCGCTTGCTCGACCACCCCGTCGAACATTTGTAAGGTCCGGATGGCCTTCTCGACACTCACCGGATTGCCAATCTGAATGGCGCTCGCCAGGGTGGGCTGTGCCTGTATCGGGTGAAACGTGCGAAAGCCAGTGAGATAGCTCTGATACAACGGATTGGCGCGTTGCGCCTGAGCACAGGCGATACGCGGCAGTTTGGGAGATGATGCCCAGGTCGCGCATGAGCAAAAAACCACCCCCAACGCGCTGACGTTCCCAAGGTTGCCGCCAGGAATGATGACCCAATCCGGCACCTCCCAATCAAACTGCTGCACGAGTTCGATACTGATCGTCTTCTGGCCCTCGATGCGTAAAGAGTTCATCGAATTGGCCAGATAAATATTGTTGCGTGCGCAGATCTCCTGCACCAGTGGCCATGCAGCCGTCAAAGTCAGTCTCCAGCGACAAGGTCAAGGCCCCGTGGGCAATTGGCTGGATGAGCTGGGCAACGGACACTTTATCGCGCGGTAAGAAGACAATGGCTGGAATATCGGCCACGGCACAGTAGGCGGCCAGCGCTGCCGACGTATCCCCGGTGGACGCACACGCTACCAGCGGGAATCTCCTTCCCCTGGCGATCATCTGCCGCACCATCGAGACCAGCACGGTCATCCGAGGTCTTTGAATGAGCCCGTATGGCTATTGCCACACTGCTTGATCCAGAGCTCGGCACACCATTTCTTTCCCCAGGCGCTCGGCCCAGAACAGATTGGTGCCGCCTTCAAACGTGGAAACGACGTTGGCGTTGTCGACCTCTGGGCAGACCATCTCCTTCTTGCCCCACACTGAGCTGCCGTGACGGCCATTGGTTGCGGAGGAAGCGGGTATCAAAGAGGTTCTTCCAGTAGGCGGGAGGATGCTGCCGCAAGCGCTCGAGATCATGGCACACCTCCAGCAGGTTCCCCACAACGCGGACAACGATAGATGATGTCCTGCAGGCTGTAATGCGCAGGGCAACCAGCAATACACTGGAACCAGGCATGATATTCCACGGTGGAAGGCGCCTCAGTGGCAACGGCTGGCATGACGCATCCTTTGTGTGTGAAAGAGTTAGACTTTATACACAACATTATACGCGATGTACGGGCGAGTTCGAAAGTGGAGCCTACCAAGACCTTCACCCCCACCCTTGCCCTCCACGTAAGGGAAGAGAGGGAGAGAGTCGGGCTCAGGTCAGGAGATCAAGGACCAGCGAGGGTATAAATGCGAGCAGCTTCGGTCAATCGGGCAATGTCTACGTACTCGTTGGGCTGATGGGCCTTTTCAGGCAACCCGGGGCCACAGATGACCATCGGCGCATGATAGGCGGGGACAAACACAGAACCGTCAGTCGCATACGTGGCTGCCGTGGGCACTGGAAGATTGCCCAGTGACCTGGTTGCGTACACGCACGAAGGCCTGGACCTGCGTGTCATCATAGGGAATGTCCAGGGGCACTCCGCTCAGTAATCGTACGCACCTCTGCCTGGAAGGTCGGATCCTCGGCACACAGCTGGTCGATGAGCTGGCGCACGATAGCGAGGATCTGCTGGTGATCCTGGCCAATGACCGTACGTGTATCAATGGTGACCCGACAGGCATCTGGGACCACATTCGTCTTCACACCGCCCGTGATGGTCGCCACATTCATGGTGAAATCGCCCAGCAGGGGTGCTTCTCGTAGGGGATATTGGCTGCGGCCAGGGCTTGCAACAGCTTATTCATCTGCATGATGGCGTTCACCCCCAGGTGCGGCATCGAGCCGTGCGCCGTCTGGCCTTTCGTGTTCAGTTCCAGCCAGAGCACGCCTTTTTCCGCAGTGAACACACGGTTGGTCGTCGGCTCACCAATGACCATGAACCCTACCTCGCTGAGCTTCTGCTGCTGCACCAAACGCTGCGCGCCCATCGAATCCACCTCTTCCCCGGCGGTCCCGGCAAAGAGCAGATCACCTTTGAGAGGGACACCAGTACGGCGTATCGCCTCCATCGCGACAACCATGGCCGCGACCCCAGATTTCATATCGGTGGTGCCGAGGCCCCAGATCTTGCCATCGCTCACCTCGGCAGCGAGGATGTCGTGCTGCCAGTTCTCGCCTGCGGGTACTGTATCCAGATGGCCGCTGAACAAGAGCGCCGGCCGCTCGCCAGTGCCGCGTATGCCACCGACGACACTCGCCCGCCCAGCTTCTTCGTGCGGCACCACGTCGGCAAACATACCGGCGCGCTCGAGACGTTCAGCCATATACGTCGCCACTGCAGCTTCATCCCCGGCGGATTGATACTGCGCATACGCACGAGATCACGCGTCAGTTGCACCAGCATCGTCGTCGTCCAGGTAAGCCAGGGCACGTTCCTGCATGTCCATATGCTCTCTTCCTCCTCTCAAGCCTCAGTGCCACGATCTTCTAGGGTTTTGGCGCCATGTAGACCAGCAGTACTAAGCGCGCCCCACTCGTATTGACCACGCCATGCTCAACATCTGCTGGCGCTATCACTATGGTATGCTCCTGCAACTCTCGACTTTCCCCACCGATGTGGAAAGGTGCCACGACCTTCGAGGACATAGTAAATTTTATCGGCACCGGCATGCGTGTGCGTCTTTTGCTCCTGGCCGGGCTCAAAACAGTAGAGATCACAGAACATGCGCTCGGTCTCGAACAGGTTCACTTTCTGCATCTTCTGCTCGTTAAAAGCCTTCTGGCTGAAAGACATACTTGGCATCCATACCGTCCTCCATCAGGCGGTGACGCAGCCACACGCGTCCTTCTGAGCTCTGCTCAAGAAGGCATTGTCGCAAATCTCTACGCCTGTCTGTCTATGCCTGCAGGCAGGCTGGCAGTACCGGCCGTGAGAGAGACAGGCGTTGACACATCCGACAATTCTCTAGGATGACATTCCCGCACTGAAATCGGTACAATTGCGCTGGATTGCAGATCTACACGGACCTAGAGTTTACCGGTCGCTGGTGCGGACGAATGCTCTCACCACGCTTTTCGGACAGACCATGGAGTTGTAGCTAGCGCCTGCGGGGGCATGCTGCACGTGCAGGATGAGTGAGCGAGATCAGAGCGCGAGATGCTGAGGAGGAGCCGGGGTGAAGATCTTGGTCGCTGAAGATGATCCTGTCTCACGCCGTCTTCTCGAAGTTACCCTCAGTAAATGGGGCTATGAGGTGGTTGACCTGTGCAGATGGGCAGGCAGCCTGGGACGTGTTGCAGGCCCCGGACTGCCCCCAGTTGGTCATCCTGGATTGGATGATGCCACGCCTGGATGGTCTGCAGGTGTGTAGAAACGTCCGCAACCCGGACGATGCGTCCCTGCTGGAACCCTACGTTTACATCATCTTGCTCACTGCCAAGAGCCAGAAAACAGATATGGTGACAGGTCTGGAGGCGGGTGCGGACGATTATCTCACCAAGCCTTTCGATGCACCAGGAGCTGCGCATGCGCCTGCGAGCTGGTCGGCGTATCCTCGAGCTTACTGGACGAGTTGGTGCGGGCGCGCGAGATCATCCGTGAGGCAAGCCAGGAAGGACTCATTAACCCAGTTGTGCACCCGCGCCACCGTGCTGGAACTGCTCAAAGCATGAGCTGGATCGCTCTCAGCGTAATAGCATAGATAGAGATGCGCCTGTCAGTGTGGTGCTCGCCGACCTGGATCACTTCAAGCATATCAATGACACCTATGGCCACCTGGCGGGTGACGCCGTATTGCGCGAGACAGCTCGCCGTATGCGAGGACGCCATACGGCCCTACGATAGCATCGGTCGCTATGGTGGAGAAGAGTTCCTCCTGGTACTGTCCAATTGTGATACGCTTGGGGCGGTTGCTCATTGCGGAACGGCTGTTACAGGCGGTCAGGAAGGACACCATCGTTTTGGCCGAAGCCACGGTGTCTGTGACCCTCAGCGCCGGTGTGGCCACCAGTGGTGTCATTCAGGATGCCTGAGACCCTCGTTGGTGCTGCCGACGCGGCCTCTACCGTGCCAAGCGTGGCGGACGCAATCGTATTGAGGTGTCCCACTGAAGTGAAGCCGCAGAGCTTCGCCGCAGCATGACAGGCTAGGCTCTAGCGGTGCGACAGTGCACTACCGCGCTCACCTTATACACGTCAGAAAAATAGCCCTCACGCCGCCTCTCTGGCTCTCCGTCACGCCAGCGGTCGCTTACTCTGACGGCGTTTCCGTCGGGCTGGGCGCTGGAGCCTGGACGCTCCTCACTCTGGACGCTGGGGCGTTCCGCAGGAGGGGTATCAAGATGGGCCCGCAAAGTATCCACAATAGCATGAAAATAGATGTAGGCATCGACAAAAGCCGGGAAGTGCTGGAGTGGCTCAGGCGTGGGTCCTGTCGTTAAGGTCTCACACACGCTGGTGATCTGGCGCTGCACCACCTTCGAAGGCGCCGCCGCCGCGAGGATCTGCAAGCGTTGGTGCAGGAGTGGGACCACAGGTGAGATAGCGCGCCGTTGCTGCCAGGCTACTGACAGGAGGAGCGGTAGTGACTGCCGACAGAAGTCGGTATGCCCTGGGCGATATACTGCAGGACCCGCGCGTACCGGATCAGCGCATGCACATCAGCAAAGGCAATGAACAGCACATCGCGATTGAGGGCCAGACGCTCGGGAAACAGCGGCGGCAAAATCCGTACCGCCCCTCATAGGCCGTATGTGGCCAGGGCAAGGCTTCCATGCCATGCATCTCCACTAAGCGCTGTTTGTCGCGCTGATGTTGGGCGTAGAGCGTCACTTCCACTTCGTCTGGCACCACGTTAGACACCGACCGCCTGGTCGTTAAACCACAAGTGCACGATCGTCACCAGCTTCCCAGTCGCTTCGTCAAGGTCGGCCAGTTCCATGCATCTCGACCCATGGGGCGTCCGCTGCCCGTTGCACCGTGTGCTCCTGGACAGGCACGCCATGCTGCGCGAAGAGGCTATGGACACGCTGGCGATAGGCCATGCGGTCTTGTTCTTGGGACCGCACGGTCAGTCAGCATGTGATGGTGCTGCTTCCATCTGACGCAGCAAGGCAGTCGCCTCTGTCAGTGCTGGGGCATCTTTGAGCGCCTTCTGCGCATACTGCAACGCCTGCTCACTATCACGCAGGGCTTCCATCCCAGGGGCTGTCTGCTGGCTGCGGGCATAGTGACGCCACGGGCCAGATAATACGCCTGCTGCGGCTGCGCGCTCATGGCATACAATGGCGTCAGCACCTCGATAGCGCGCTGCCACTCCTGACGCTGTACCGCCACCCCGCCATAGACGGTGAGGATGTCAAGCACATCCAGGACATAGGGGACATGCCGTGGCGCCTGCTGGAGCCACAGCCAGAGCGCACTGGCGGGCGTCAGCGGGGTCGGCATAGGAGTTTCGCTCACACTGGCACTGGCAGGCGGTGAGTGCCGCCTCGATGATCCTGTCCGCAGCCACCGGATCTGGAGAGGGGTGTTGTACGGTGGTCAGGAGATCCAGGCGCTGGCGTGCCCGCTGGTCGTCCGGCCACTGTTGCACGAGGTCATGATAGGTGGTCGCCGCAGCGTCATAGCGATACGAGACGCACGAGCATTTCTGCTTGTCGATGCAGCGCTCTTTGCCGCGTGTGTGGTGTGCCCAGGGCGATGGCTTGTTCCACACAGGCAAGCTGCTGCGCGGCGATACTGGCCATACCGCCGCCAATCGGCAACTGCCGTTGCCGCCAGGTAGGAGCGCCGCAAGAGGGCGAAGGTCCCTTCTTCTTCGCGGACGCGCTGCTGTTGGGCCGGGCTGAGCGGCGTCTGCCTCGCAACGCCGCATACAGGCGCGGTCGAAGGCGGCAAGCCACTCAGGAAAGCGCTCATACTGGTGCGTCGTCTCCAGCAATATGAGGAGTTGATTCAGCATCTCGGAGGTGCGAGCACCTGGGGCGGTATCGCCCAGCGCCTTGAGACCGTGCCACGCCTGCAACGTATGATCGCAGCGCGGCCTCCTGCTGATCCTGCGTACGCAGGAACTGGGCCAGCGTGTAGTGGGCCAGTGGGTGCTCAGGCTGCAGCTGCAAGCATGCCTGTAAGCTGGCCATCGCACGCGGCAACAACCCGACGCGTGCTAACACCAGCGCCACCATATACTGGCGCCGCGCCACCAGAGCCGCATCGGGTTCTGTGCCTGCTGGACGCTGGATAGTCTGACTAAGGTTGCCGAGCAAACGCCCCAAGGGCCAACGCTGGCAGGTCTTCCCAGGCGAAGCAGGGTGTGCGCCGTGGTCGTACTCTCTAGCAGGCGTGTGGAGGGACTGCTTCGAGGGCTTGCCGTTGACGCCGAGACAGTGCCACCTGCTCGAGCACGGGCAGGAATCACCGCCGTCGCCCCAGGGCACTGGCGTAATAGTCCGAGCAGAGCGCCTACCACCTCAGGAGCGTGGCTGCAGAGGTGACTATAGTGCCGGAGCCAGCGGTAGATGACCTCTGGTACACGGCTTTCCACTGCTTGCGGAGGTGGTGTGCAACAGGCTGATGAGTTGCAGCACACTGGGCCGTCTCCGCCAGTGACACCCTCAGTTGGCGTGAGGCCGCGGCGCTGTCGTTGCTTGCGCTGGCGTGCCGCCGGCGGTAGGGGCGTTGCTGGCGTCGCGAGGCGCTGATCGAGTTCCGCCAGCAACGTCTCGAGACGTTCCATCAGGACTGGTACCGCCGAGCAACACCGCCACCTGATCAGCGATGGCAAGCGTCTGTCAAGCTGCGCACTCAGACGCTTCAGCTCCACCAGCAGGCTCGTATACTGTGGCGCTGGCAGATACCCAGGACGACACAAGACGCGCAGCGCTTCGAGGGTGGGGTCGGTTGGTGCACGAGCAGCGCCGCCAGCCAGGGCATAGCCGGAGACAGTGGTGCGGTTCGTGGTCGTCCACGCCAGCAAGGTTTCCAGCGCAAGCGCCAGCGTACTACGCATCTGCCAAGGCAGAGACGCGGTGGACGTGACCTCGTCCAAGGGCCTGCTCTAAGGTCTCCTGCTGCGGTATGCGCCCAGAGCCAGGCCGCCGTAGCAGAGGGCCTGCAGCTCTGGGAATGTCTGGCACCACTGGCACCTGCACCAAGGCTGCGCTTGCCTGGGCTACCTGTCCCTGAGTAGCGCCGTGATGCCACGGACAACAGGCCTCCAGAGAGGCATCCGCACAACGCGCCTGCGCCTCCTGCAGACCCTCGATGATCGCGAAGACAGGCGCAGACGCTCCCGCCATCCTGGGAGACGGCAGGAGACCCGCAGCGCCACGAACCAGCCGCGCTGGCACCAGAGCACCACCTCCTGCTCTGGCGTGGCGGCCAGACGCAGCGCCAGAGCCAACGCCGTCTCCGTCAGCGCGCCAGCCTCGGTCTGGCGCATAGAGCCACGCCAAGCCTTGCAGGAGCTGCATCATCTCACCCTGCGCCACCGCCGACCAGGTGTGCACAGGGAGGTCTGCCAGGGCCGCGAGGAGACTCGCCCCCTGAGCCCGTCGTGCCTGTGGGTATCCTCCCAGACGCCGATACGCTGCACGACAGCTTTCAGACCGTCTTCGTAACACGCAATAGCTGCCTCACGGCAGCTCAGACGGTGCAACACTATCCCGAGTTCGCGATACAAGAGGCTCGCCAGGAAGGTTCCCAGGACGTGCGCGGTTGCAGACGCCGCTTCCAACGCCGCCTCCAGATGTTCGCCGATGCGTGGCTGGGGACTCATGGATGTTCGCGATCCCGGCGCGCACCACCGCAGCAGGCCCGCGCAGAGTTTCAGGACCATGTGGCCGTCCGTGCGAGCGCCTGCAGGCCCGTATCGCCGCCTCCGGCTGCTGCAAAGCACGGTAAGCCATACCGAGAAACAAGTGCCACGTTGAAGAGCTCCAACCGCCGTCAGAGGGACGCTGCAACTCCTGGAAGGACTGCACGGCCTGTTGCGGCCGCTGATAGATAAGGTGGATGACCCCTTCATAAAAGCGTGCCGCGTTGCGTACATGATGCAACTGCGCCCGTTGGGAAGCCAGGTGCGCGGCCGTACTGGCAAAATGTTGGCCTAACGCGAGGTCTGCAGACTGCCGAAAAGCCGCGGCAGCGTCAGTGAAACCTATGCTCAGCGAGATGACTCAATCCCAGGTAATGCCATAAGTGGAGACGCGTCTCTGGGACCACACCGGCGAGTTCGAGCGTCGGCTCCAGATACTCCTGCCGGGCTTCTTGATACCGTTGCAGATGGATGAGCGCTTCACCCGCTGCCAAGAGGCACGCGGCATGTTCTTTGGGGCGTACGGATATGGGGAGGTGTTCCTGGGCCAGGTGCAATAAGGCGGGATAGTCTTGTTGATCACGGATGGCCTGGCGTGCCTGCTCAAACAAACGCGCTTTGTCATCCGGCGTGGCGGCATGCTCGTAGGCATCCTGCCAGGAGTGGGCAGCGGCCGCATGCTCTTGTAAGCCAGTCTGGGCCTGGGCGAGTACCTCAAGCAGCGCCAGTCGGGTCGTCGGGCATTCTGTCTCCTCAAGGGCAGCAGACACTAGCGTTTTCGCGGCTTCAAAACGTCCGAGTTGCAGAGCCTGAGTCGCCTGCTCGATGACGTGCTGCATACGTCAAGACATATCTCCATCACTCCCTCCTAACCTAGGAGAGGGAAAATTGTTACGGGTAGAGAAAAGCATCATAAATCCGGTCTTGAAATTAAAGAAATTAATTGTTTTAATTTCTGCATAATGCTTTATGATTATGACTTTTATGTGACATAGAAAGGGGTGATTGTGGAGCTACGTCAACTTATCGCCTTTAAGGAAGTGGCAACGCACGCAAGTTTTACCGCGGCAGCGACCCATCTGCATCTCACGCAATCGGCCGTCAGCCAACAAATCAAAGCGCTGGAGGATGAGTGCAATGTCACGCTCTTTGATCGTTCTGGGCGCCTCGTACGCTTGACCAATGCCGGGCAAGTGTTTCTGTCCCACGTCGAGCGTATTTTAGCACAAGTAGAAAATGCCCGCGTCGAGATGGCTGAAATGGCTGGTGGGGCACGCGGACGGTGTCGCCTGGCTTCCCTGCCAACGATCGCCGCCTATCTCCTGCCCAGAGCCCTGGCGACCTTCCAGCGCCGCTATCCAGGTGTGGAGGTGCAGCTCATGGAGGCCGTGCAGCTCCAACTCCTAGAATGGGTCCAACAGGGTACGGTGGATTTTAGTATTGTAGCATTGCCAGTGCACGATCCGCACTTACAAAGTGCGCCCCTGCTGCACGATGACTTTGTGCTTAGTCGTACCCAAAGACCACGACTTCGCTGCGCGGCGTATCGTCAAATTAGCCGAACTCGTGACGGAACGCTTCATCCTCTATCCCAGAGGGGCGGGCGGACGTGAGCAATTTATGGAAGCCTGTCGTCAAGTGGGATTTGAACCCCAGATCGCCTTTCGAAAGCGAGGATCGTGAGACCATCCTGGGACTCGTCGCAGCCGGGGTTGGCATCACCCTGCTCCCGCGTATCATTGCGCATCATACCCGTGTCGATGGTCCAGTCATGGTCGATATTGTCGAACCGCGTCTGCGTCGCGAAGTCGGGGTCGTGTGGCGGCGTAACCGCTACTTCGCCGCAATCCGCACGGAATCTGATCGCCTTGCTTGAAGACGTGGTCCACAACCCGGTATAGTGGGCAGGCATCCTGTGCTTGTGGTGCGTATGGTCCATTGCACGCGCTGCGAAATGACGTATAGTGTTGGGGATCAGTAGCATGCGACAGTGACTCAGCGAGGAGATGGGCATGGCCAAGAAATCCAAAGCGCGTGCGCAAACGTTGTCGTCCACGGCAACAGTCTCCCCAGAAAGCCCTCACGCCACGGCGCTGGCGCCTCAAACTCGTGATTGGTGGTGCAGTCCTGGCCGTAGCCCTGGGCGTGGGTGGTCTGGTGCGCTTTCTGCAACAACGCGATCTCGCCCCACACCTGCAAGGGACTGGGGATAAGCACTATACCCTCGGAACCGCTGGTGCTCCGGTGGTCATTAAGGAGTTCAGCGACTATACCTGACCACATTGCAAGACGCTCCAGGAGCCATTGGAGCGTGCGATGCAACGCTTTGAGGGGCAGGTGCAACTCGGTGCTCTATCCGTTTGCCTTGAACCTCGAACCTGAGTGAGGTGGCGACACAAGCCGCCTGGTGTGCTGGCGAACAGGGCAAGTTCTGGGAGTTTCATCATATGCTCTATAGGCGCCAGGAGTTATGGAATCGTTTAGCCGCACCACTGGAGCGCTTGAGTGATTTTGCCAAAGACCTGAACCTCGATACCGCAGCGCTCAAGAGCTGCGTGGAGAGTGGTCGGATGCAGGACGCAGGATGCAGGCCGATAAAGCGTATGGACAGCAACTGCAGGTGAGCAGTACGCCGACGATGTTTATCAATGACTACCGTATCGTCGGCACGCAATCAGAGGGTGAACTCGTGCGCCTTATCCGTCAGGAGTTAGACCGTGTCCAGCGTCCAGGCCAGTAGCGTCTCCGGATATCTGCGGCGGTGGTGGCACCTGTGCACCCTCCCGTGGGTGGCGGTGCTGCTGCGTGTGGTGCTCGGGGGCGTGTTTGTCTTTGCTGGCTTTAGCAAAGCTCCTCTTGCCGCATGCCGAGGTCGTCGCCCATATCCAGCAGTATCAGGTGCTGCCTGGCTGGCTCGTGTCCATCACGGCGACGTTCCTGCCATGGATCGAAGTCGGCAGCGGCACCGCCTTGCTCGTAGGCTTTTGTACGACGCCAGCGGCCTTGCTGATAGGGGTGCAACTCTTGAGCTTCAGTGCACTCATGGGCATGGTGCTGGCCGCTGGTATTCCCTTGAGGACTGCGGCTGTTTTGGGAACCTGGGCCTCCCTGAAACACCGTTGCAGGTGCTCATCCGTGATCTGATCATGCTCGTCCTCCTCGTGCCTCTCATCTACCGCCAGCGTGACGCCCTGGGGCTGGATGCCTGGAGCAGTGTGCCAGCGTCCTCTGGAAGCCTGAGGGAGAGGAGCGATGCCGGCACAAGGAGACACTGGAGTGGCAGAAGCGCCAGGGTGGTTTGGAAACATGGTTTATGGATGGTTGGGCTTGGTTTTCTCCTCCCGGCATTGCTGGCACCCCTCGTGGATATGGATCCGCGTCTCTCAGGATACTTTTATGATCCGACAGCAGCACAGCAGTGGTTTTTAAAGACGGCGGTGCCCTGGATCTGGCTGTACCGTTACGGCGAATGGCCTACCTGGCTACTGGCCATTGGGGCTGCGGTGGTGTGGGGCGGAGTCTCCGCCGTCGCTCATGGGTATGTTATCGGCGCGCCTGTGCCCTGATCGTATTGGCCATCATGCTGGGCCCTGGATTGCTCGTCAATGGCGTGCTCAAACCGTTGTGGGGACGTCCACGGCCGGCGCAAGACGGAGCTGTTTGGTGGTTCCCGACCCTATCAGCACTGGTGGCAACCAGGCCATATCGGCGGTGGCAGAAGTTTTCCTCAGGGCATGCTGCCATGGGCTATGTCCTGGTGCTTGGAACCTGTCTCGTCCCCGCGTCGTTCTCCATGGCTGCGTGGGCTCGTGCTGGGAGGGGCGCTCACCTATGGCAGCCTGGTTAGGCGCGACCCGCATTATCCAGGAGGGCATTTCCTGTCTGATGTGCTCTGGTCGGGGAGTTTGATGTGCTTCCTGGTGGCGACCCTCCAAGCAGTCCTCCCCACGTTGGCACCGCCCAACACCGATGCTTACCAAAACCCTCCGACAGTGTTCAACGCCATGTAGAAGGGGACATTATGAGCCGCATACCGCACTGCTTCTCCTCCGTTTGCTCGTCTGACGCGGCGGCAGTTTGCCCGTGCTCTTGGGCTCTCAGCCGTCGTCTCTTCCATCGGTGTGCCACGCCTGGCGCGTGCCGCCGAGCCAGTCAAAATCGGCACCCTTCTCGACCTCACTGGAGCGCTGGCAGCTTACGGCAAGCCGATTCAAAACGGCGCCATCCTGGCGGCGGACCAGTTCAATGCCGCCGGCGGACCGCTCGGACGCAAAATCGAATTGGTGCACCGGGACTCCCAGACTGATCCCACGGCTGGCATTGACGCGGCGAAAAAGCTGGTTGAGTTAGATAAAGTCGTGGCCATTGTGGGCGCCCTGTCAAGCGGCGTGACCATTCCGGTCGCGACGAGCGTGACTATTCCAAGCGGCATTGTGCAAATTTCGCCAGCCTCAACGTCTCCCCAAATCACTGAGTTGCAGGACAACGATTTGCTGTTTCGTACGTGCCCTCAGACGCCCTGCAGGGCAAGGTGAGTGGTCGCCTCGCAAAAACACTGGGGTTTCAGACTGTCTCAACGATTTACGTCAACAATCCTTACGGCAGCGGTCTCTCCAAGACCTTCAGCCAGACCTTGAGCGAGCACGGCGGCAAGGTGGTGGCCACCGTGGCCTATGAGGAAGGGCGCCCGTCGTATCGTGGTGAACTCGAACAGGCCCTCAAGGGCAAACCACAGGCCATTGCCCTGTTCAGCTATCCTGAGAACGGTGTGACGATTATCCGTCAGGCCCTTGAGCTGGGCTTTACGGGCAAGTTTTTGCTGGCAGACGGCATGAAAGCCCCCGAGGTCGTGCACAACGTTGGGGTGCAGTATCTCAAAGGGACGTATGGCACCACGCCAGGATCGCGTGAGGGGAACGCCAAAGCGCGCTTCGTCGAGGCGTACACGAAGCAGTTTGGCGAAAAGCCCCCGAAGCCCTATATCGACAACTGCTACGATGCTATTGCCGTGCTTGCCCTGGCCGTGCATCACGCCAAAAGCAGCGAGCCTAAAGCCATCCGCGACGCGCTGCGGCAGGTGGCGAATCCACCAGGGGAGGCGATAGAGCCAGGCGACTTTCAGCACGCCTTTGACCTCATCAGCCAGGGCCAGAAGATCAACTACCGGGGGACCTCAGGCGAGGTCGATTTTGACGACCACGGAGATGTGGTAACGCCCATCGAGGTCTGGAAAATCGATGACCATGGCATGATTGTCACGGAGCGACTCGAGGATGTCTAGCGCCGGTCAGTGTTCTGGAACAATGCCCTGGGGGCGTTTGAGCAGGATCCCTTGCAGGACGAAGCCCGATGAGCATAACGCGCAGATAGCTGCCACGGGTATCGAGCGGGGCTGGGAGCTTATCCGTCAGGACATCGCTGAGCGACCACAGCCCCCAGATGACGGCGGCGCCGACGATGGCGCCGCGGTTGTTGCCACTGCCCCCGCCATCAGCATAACCCAGACGAGAAACGTTCCCATGAGGGGATTGAACGTATCAGGACTAATGAATTTGACGTAGTGCGCATAAAAACTCCCGCCCAGCCCCATGAGCATGGCTCCCAGGACCAGCGCTTGCATCTTAAAGCGAAACACATCTTTCCCGACACTGGCAGCCACGGCCTCGTCCTCCCGAATGGCCCTGAGCACCCGGCCCCAGGGCGAGCGTATGAGTCGCTCGCTCGCCAGGTACACCACGGCGACCGTCAGCAGGAGCAAGAGGAGATAAAACACATCGTAGAAGGCGCCGAAGGTCTGTGGGAAAGGACGCGGAATATCGCGTAGACCTTGCACCACCGTTGGTCAACCACGCTTCATTTTTCAAGAGCAAGCGCAGCGTCTCGGCGATACTGATGGTCGCAATCGCCAGATAATCCTCGCGCAAGCGCAGGGTTGGCTTGCCCACCACATAGGCCAGCAGTCCTGAGGTCAGCATCGCCCCGAGCATGCCCACCGGAATCGGTAAATGAAACCCTCCCAGGTGGTACGGCGACAGCGGTGTGGTGAGCAGCGCTGAGCTATACGCCCCAATGGCGTAGAAACCGGCGACCCCAACGTTGAACAGCCCGGTATAGCCCCATTGCAGGTTGAGCCCGAGGCTGAGCAACGCATAGATACTGGCGAAGATGCTGGTAAACACTAAGACATTGAGCAAGCCCAGAGAGTGCCATAGAAAGATACCCCCTCACCCTTGAGTTGATCATGGACGATTTCATACATAAAGTGCAACCCTGCGCTGCCCTGGAGGACGCCGTGACGTCAGGAGGGGGACAGGTCAGCCGGTCACCCTGGCTCGCCATGGTCGTGGTGATGGGGATAGAGGGCTGCGGTGGGGCCATAGAGCTGGAACAGGGTTTCAGGGGTGAGCATCTGGGTAGGGGACCGATGCCAAACAGGCGGCGATTCAGGCAAAATCACCTGGGTGGCAACGCGCAGGACCATGTTGAGCTCGTGTGAGCTAATCAAGGCAGTCACCTGGCGCTCTTCGACTTGCTGCGCGAGCACTTGATACAGCGTTTGCTCACCACCGATGTCCACACCCGCTTCAGGCTCGTCCAGCAATACCAGGCGTGGCTGATGGAGCATGGCCCGCGCCAGCGTGAGGCGCTTGAGTTGACCACCGGAGACGGTGCCCACGGGCTGATCTAAAACCTCGCCAGGCGAAACGTGTCAACGGCCCAGTCGAAGGGCACTACGCCGGGCTTTCCGGGGCAGGGCACGGAGCGGCATGTAGAGCATTTCGCGGCCTGTAAGGGGAGGGAGGGGTCGAAGCGTAAGTGCTGTGGCACATAGCCAATGAGCGTATAGGCCTCCCGGATAGGTTGGCCGTAGACTCCTCACCTCCCCGCGAGGGTATCAAACCAAGGATAGCGCGCAGGAGGGTGGTCTTGCCTGAACCGTTAGGACCAATCAGCATGATCATCTGACCCGGTTCTAAGGCAAAAGACACGTCCTCGACCGCCGGACGTTCTGCCCCCTCGAAATGTACTGAGAGATGGGCAACTTCAAGCGCATACATGCAATCGACTCCTGCCTACGAGGACGGAGGGACGAAAGATACCCCGCCAAACTGGCGGGGAGTGCTGCGCACGGCTAATTGGTGATACACAGTCCCCGCCAAACTGGCGGGGTAATTAGCCCTACGCAGTAGCCGTGCGCAGCACTTAGCCTTTGGCAGCCGTGACCAGCATACGATTGGTGGCCAGTCCATAGTCTGTACCCTGATCAGGATCATAGACGAAGGCCCCATGCTGGATGACAATATCGTGAAATCCCACGTCTGTCAGGAGCTGACGTATGGACTCCGGACTGTACAACCGTTCCGCATAGGCGCGATCCCGCAGCATACCAGTGGCTTTGGATACGACCAGTTCCCGTACGCGTATCACGTCGTGTACCAGCTCACGTTTCCAACAGACCACGATATCATCGGTGGCTTCATGCCAGGACTCGGGACAAAAATGGCGCAGGGCTATGTCACGGTCGACGAGATCGAGCAGGAAGCACCCGCCAGCGACGAGGACGCGTGCCACCTCTGCCAGTACCCGGCGATCGTCCACAGCATCAACAGAAATAGCCAAAGGATTGCGCCATGAGGAGGACGACATCAAAACCAGCCGTGGGGAGCGGCATGGCCCTGGCATCCCCCTGACAGAAGGTCACGTTGACACCGCGGCGGCGGCTTCCCAACGTCCACGGTCGAGCAAAAGTCTGAATAGTCCAGGACAGTGAGATGCTGATAGCCGCGCCGCGCCAGCTCCAGGGCATGACGTCCCTGGCCGCCACACACATCAAGAATGCGCGCTGCGGGTTGTAAGCCCAACGCATTCTCGATGACATCCACTTCGCGTTTGGTCAGCGCTGGATTGCACACAAAAGGAGCATCAGTGACCAGATACACTTCGTCAAAGAGTGTTTTCCACCAGTCGTGCTCAACACGAATCATGTATACATACCTTCACACAGAGGTTGCATGGCGGATGTCCTCTTGTCTGTGCCGGCGACAACGATGCCCCCGCGCCCCTTAGAGCATATACGGTGGGCGGATGACTTCCACCGAGCAGTGGGCACGTGCGGCCACTGCCGCTGACACGCTTCCCAGGAGGAAGCGTTGCATGCGACTCAGTCCTCGCGCCCTGACGACGAGGACAATCGGCCTCCCACTGGGCAGCAATATCGGGAAGGACACGTTTGGGGTCACCTTCTTTGACATCAGAAGACACGGCCAGGCCGGCAGCCTGCAACGGCTGCTCCAACGTTTCGACCATGTGGTGCACCCATGTCTGACGTCTCGACAGGGCTCGCTCCACTCCACTCCTCGAGCAGCGGCGGCGTCGGAGCAAAGGGCCGTTGACAGGCGCGTATCGAGTACGGCCACCACGTACACGGCACTGCCAGGTGGCCACACACGCGCCGCCATGGCATCTACGGCTGCTTGGGCATTGGGGGAACCATCCACGCCAATGACCAGGCGGGCTGGCGCGGCGCCAGCCCGGTCGTGACGCCGCGCCACTCGGACTGAGCAGCGCGCTTCCGTCACAATCGTTTGTGAGACACTGCCCAGCACCAGTCGGCCCAGGGCCGAACGACCGTGAGAACCCACGACAATCAGATCAGGATGCCAGGTATCGGCCTGCTTGATCACTCCCCCAGGCGGGCGAATCGGCAGACGCTTCGGCACGTACCTGCCAACCTGGAAAAAGCGCCTGCACACGAGCGCGCGCCTGCAGCGCTCGCTCTCGCGCTGCCTCAACGGCCTGAGTCGCCTCGGCCCAGGCCTTGCGCACAGCCGGAGGGCACCGGCCCTGCGGCCTCGGCAGGTCCTATGGGTGGCGCAGAAGACCTCAGCCACGGACACAATGAGCGCCTCAGCCAGAGGCGGGAATCCGGCACGTGGTAAGTCGTCCAGAGCGTCGTCAGCGCCCTGGGAACCGTCGTAGGCGATGAGAATCTTCATTGCTTCATTAACCGCAGACCGTTGAACATGACCAGAAGCGATGCCCCCATGTCGGCAGCAATGGCCATCCATAGCGTGGCCACCCGGTGACCGCCAGCACGATAAACAGCAATTTCGAGTCCAAGGGCACAGACGATGTTCTGCTGGATCACCCGGAGGGTGCGCCGAGCGTGACCCACCAGCCACGCCAGCCTGGTCAAGTCATCTGACATCAACGTGATATCCGCCGTTTCCATGGCTGCCGCCGTGCCGATGGCTCCCATGGCAATGCCCAGTGTGGCGGCAGCCATGGCTGGGGCATCGTTCACCCCGTCCCCAACCATGGCGATCTCCCCATATGTGTGCCGGAGTGCTTCAATCGCTGTGACCTTATCCGCCGACAACAACTCGGCGTGCACCTGGTCCACACCGAGCAACGTGCCCACAGCCTGCGCAGTCCCCTGATTGTCGCCAGTGAGCATCACGATCATAGCGATCCCAAGACGTTTGAGCGTCCGCACCGCCTCGGCTGCCACTGCCCGGACACTATCCGCCACGCTGATCAGGCCACAAATGTGCTCTTCCGTGCTGATCGCCACCAAGGAGTGCCCGGCATCTTCCAGGCGCGTGGCTAAGGCATGGAAGGCCGCATCTTTCACGCCCAGATCTTCCATCAGGCGGTGGCTACCGATCCAAAAACGCTTCCCATGAATAACGGCCTCGGCCCCGCGCCCTTGTAACGCGGTAAACTGTTCAGCCGGTGGTGTGGTGAGACCCAGCGACGCAGCCTTCTGCAGAATAGCACGAGCCAGGGGATGCGCGCTGATGAGCCTCCAACGCTGCGGCACGCGTCAGTAACTCCTGGACAGTGTGGCCCTGGAGGAGAATCACTTCCTGCACCGTGGGTTGCCCGCAGGTCAACGTGCCGGTCTTGTCGAAGGCGATGGCGCGCAGCCGCGCCGGGGCCTCCAGCGAAGCGCCACCTTTGATGAGGACACCGGCACGAGCTGCGCAGCGGTGAGTCCGGCCACCACACTCACCGGGGTGGACAGGACCAGCGCACAGGGACAGGCGATCACCAGGAGCACTAAGGCATTATAGACCCAGAGACTCCAGGAGCCACCGCCCAGGAGCGGGGGTAGCGTCGCCAGCAAGCCGACCAGCACCATCATGGTTGGCGTATAGACGCGGGCAAAGCGCTCCACCCACTGTTCGTGGGGAGCACGCCGGGATTTTGCCTCAGCGACCAGATGGATGATGCGCGCGAGCGTTGTATCCGAGGCTGGTTTCGTGGTCCGGAACGTGAACGCGCTGTCGCCATTGATGGTACCGGCAAAGACCTCATCGCCAACAGTTTTGGGAACTGGGAACCGCCTCGCCAGTGATCGGGGACTGATTCACCATGGTATCCCCTTGCGTCACGGTGCCGTCGAGCGGGATCTTTTCTCCGGGCCGGACGAGGATGGTCGTGCCAATCGGGACGGTATCGACCCGTTGCTCCACCACACACCCATCATGCGGGTGTAGGCAGCGCGCTGTGGGTGGCGCCAGGTCCATCAGGGCTCGAATGGCCAGGCGCGCCCGCTCCACTACTCCAGGATTCCAGCAGCAGGGCCGGGGCAAACAGAAAGGCGACTGTGGCGGCCTCGCACCACTCACCGAGGGCCATGGCACCCAGCTACTGCCACTAACATTAACACATGCATATCGGGCCGTACGGTGCGTAGCGCATAGAGGGCCTTGGGCGCGACGTACCAGGCCCCGCTCACAATGGCACTGAGGTAGAGGAGCCAACTGGCAAACGGGAGCATGGCTGTCCCAGGTGTCGCACTGCCTATGAGGGCCAGAAGCCCGTGCTCCTGGCTGAGCACCTGCCACCCCATCCCACTCCCCAGGCACAGGGCGCTCAGCAGACACAGGAGAGGGCGCCCCCAACGCTGCCAGAGCTTTCCTGTATCATGGTTATCGGCGACGGGCTCCTCCTCCTGCCAGAGGCTGGCGTGCATGCCAGTCTTCCGCACCGCTTGCATGATAGGGCCTGGGGTGCGCTGCCCCTCTGGGAGAGACACCGTCATGGTGCCGTTCAGGAGGTCACAACTCATGCGGTCTGCCCCCCTACCACAGGGCCAACGGCTCTCCGGAGTACCGCTACTTCTTCGGGACAGTCCATCCCCTGAATTTTGAACACAAAGCGTGTCATGGCGTGGTGCCTCCGCCCTCTTCAGCCAGGAGCTGCTCTACGAGGTGCTGTATCTTGCGGCTATGCCAATCGTGTGCACCAATCACGAGGTCAATGATCACGTCCCCGTTTATCGAGCAGGTAGCTCGTGGGAATGCCACGGTACCTGCAGCTGCGTCCCCACCATGTTTTGCGGATCGAGCAGCACTGGGAAGGTGAGCCCATGTGCCTGCATGAACGGGGCAACCACAGGGTTTCCTCCTGTATCCGTCGCAATGGCGACCATCGCTAGGCCCTTAGCGCTATAGTCTTTGTAGAGCGCATTCATGGACGGCATCTCTTCTCCGGCACGGATAGCACCAGGTTGCCCAGATATTGATCAACACTGGCCTGCCGCGCAAGTCCGCCAGTCGTCACGAGATGCCCCTGGACATCAGGGAGCGTCAAAGGCACCCGAAATGGCTGCACGATCCTCCGGCGCTCGGTAAGGCCATGGCGGGTCCCGCAGCATGGCGACCATTTTGTAGATGCCCAGATACACGACCACGAGCAGTACGACTGCGGCGATGCGGAATCCCTGCCTCGTACCACCGTGGTGCTCCTCACCTTAGCCGCGCTTGATTGTACGGCAATCGGGCCAGCAGCTGTTGCCATGCCACACGTGCCACTCACGCCCGCATACGCAGACCAGCCCCCACCCCACCACTGAGGCACCAGAAACCACGGGGACACTATGACCCCAAGCAGCGTGCCGAGGAGAACGAGAGAGCCTGAGACAATTTGCACCTGACGCTGCAGGCTCAGTGGTGTCCGCTGGCCACGTGCCGTGGCGTACCCGGCATCCTTCCATGCTTGTACTCCTCCACGGAAATTGTAGACGGTCGTAAAACCGGCGTCGAGCAGCTTCTGCCCCGCTTGCGCTGAGCGCATACCCATAACGCAGTGCAGGACCACTTTCTTCCCTGCCTCCTGGGGCACGCGCGCCCGGGTCAAAGGTGGACAGCGGCAGGAGTTGAGCATCCGGAATGTGCTCGGCGGCATACTCTAGAGGTTCTCGCACATCAATGAGGAGTGCTTCCCCCTGCTCCAGCCACATTTTGAGTGTGGTCGCCTCGACGTCCTGCATGGTTTTTGTCGTGGGGCTTTCCATGATGCAGTCCTCCCTTAGTACGCAGAGGTCGTCACCAGATTGTCAGGCCGTCCCATGCCTGCTACTGTTGCATGGGCAGAGGCCATTATAGCATTACAACTGAGCGCCACCATCAAAGCAGACAACAGACCTGTGAGTATGGTATTGTACGTGACCACGGCAGCCAGAGTGAAGGAGCGGTTTTCGCGCGTAGGAGGGCACAATGTGAGGGTGGGAAGGAGACTGCAGCGATGATCATGCGCGTTCCCTGCGGTGGCATGCCTGTGCGTGCTTACCCTCATGTCTCTGCCAGGCTGTCGTGCGCGTACGTCCTCGGGACAAGCAGCCACTAATCCAGAAAGCGTTCTGCCGCCACCCAACGAGGCACACCAGGCACTGGCTGTGGCGGGGCTCCTGGCGGCGCTGTGGAGGGCACGCTGGGACAGATTTACGCGCAGGTCAATCCCTCCGTCGTCAATATCCGTACCGTGCAACGACAAACCGTCGTCTTCCCGGTGGTGCCGGAGATGCCAGGCTATCCCTTTCCCCAGGGACCTCAAGAGTTTATCCGGCAGGGGTCAGGGTCGGGCTTTGTGTGGAACACCACTGGGACACATTGTCACCAATAATCATGTGGTGGAGGGGCGGACCGCATTAGCCGTGACCTTCTACGATGACACCATCGTCTCTGCGAAAGTCGTGGGTACGGACCCGGAAAGCGATCTGGCCGTCGTCAAGGTGGATGTCGCTGGCTGAGCTGTCTACATCCAGTGCAACTCGGGGATTCAACGGCAGGTCAGCAGCGGGACAACTGGCGCGTCACGATTGGCAACCCTTTTGGTTTGCAGAGTACTATGCGCGCACCGTCGGCATTATCAGTGCCTTAGGGCGGGTCTTGCCGGTGGACTCTGACGACCCGCAAGAGGCCGAATACACTATCCCAGATATTATTCAGACCGATGCACCGATTAATCTTCGGCAGTTCAGGCAGGGTCCTGGTGGAATGAGCGGTATTCCGTGGTGATTGGCGTAGACCTCGGCTATTATTTCTCCCTGGGGGTATCGATCGGTATTGGTTTTGCCATCCCTGCCGTTATCGTCCACAAGGTCGTGCCGGTCTTGATCAAAATCGAAAGAGCTACATGCACCCCTGGCTGGGCATCAGTGGCATGTCGTTGACGTCTGACCTGGCCGAGCGCCATGGGGCTCAAACCGACCCAACGCGGCGCGCTGGTCATCGAGGTCATGCCTGGGAGCCCGGCGCTGCAGAGCCGGGAGTGCGTGGCAGTGATCGCGACACCCTCCTGGATGGCGAACCGGTACGCCTTGGCGGTGATGTGGTGATCGTACCATTGATAGCCGCGCTGTGAAGACGTTTGACGATCTCGCTGGCCTACCTCGCATCGTTCCACGGAGGTCGGGCAAACGGTGACGCTCACGATCTTGCGCCAGGACAAGGAAGACACCCTCTCGGGTAGACGCTGAGCCCCAGACCGGAAAGCCCGCGCCGTGGTCGGGCCGCCCACGGTAGTGCGGGTAGCGCCCTGGCTGGGTATTATGGGCCCAGACCCTCACGCCACAGGTCGCCCAGGCGATGGCGTGCTCTCTGCCAGCCAGCATGGGGTGCTGGTGGAAAAAGTCGAGAGCGCGGCAGCCCGGCGGATCAGGCCAGGCTGCGCGGCAACGACAAGACCGTCTTCTCGAGGGACGCCGCGTGGCGGTGGGTGGAGATATTATCGTTGCCCTGGACGACAAACCGGTGACGAAATTACAGGACATTCAGACCCTCATCCTGCGAGCCCAACCAGGTCAGGCCATCAAGCTAAGCATTACCTAGGGCAGCGCCGCACCTGCGGGTGATTCTGACGGAGCGCCCAGCTGCCCGCCCTAAGCGCTCTGTTAAGCTTGATGTGGCGCTATCCCCCCGTCTTCCAGCATCTGGTATGGAGCGGCAATCTCCCAGCCGCACCGGCTACACTGCGGGAGGGCGTCTGTGATGCTCCAGTCGCCAACACAGGGCTCCGCCGCTGCTGCACCACACCACCAGCAGGGTTCTCCGTACAGGTGCAGGGCATGCAACAGGGCGGCCAGCTCCGCACGCTCGCGGCGGCGTACTTTGTGGGTGCGCGCAAAGGTAGTGCTTGCAGCGCCAGCAGGCGTTGCTGCCGATAGTCGCGGGAGCCAGCATAGGCACGTTGGATCGCCTCTGCCTGGCGTTGGGCCGCACGCTGTTCGAGCTTGTCGATGATGAAGGCGAGGAGGAACGGGCACGGCAAAGATCGAGACAAAGAAGTACACGACCAGGCCGATATACGTGGCCAATCCAGTCCCCAGGCGCTGCATCCTGGCGAGCAGGCGCTGCCACATCCCTGGCGGGCTCTGACAGGTATAGAGACTGCGCAGATACTGGCCAGCAGCGGTGCTGTTGAGGATCCCTGCGCCGAGTTCCGGCTGGGGCTCGGCGAGTGGGTCAGCCGTACGCCGGAGTGCCTCAGCCCCGCCCGTGGGCTGGCGCAGGGGGCATCCAGGAGGAGTTGGCCAAGCGCGCCAGCTACCATGGGGCTGGCAAAAGACGTCCCGCTGGCGATGTCTCCGGGCTGTAAGGGTCGGGTGACGTACTGTAAGCCGGGGGCACAGAGACTCACCCAGGGACCAAAATTCGAATAGGCGGCTTTGACGCGGGTGTGACGCGTGCTGGAACAGACGCCTAAACACCTCGGGAAAGGCCGCAGGATAAAAAGGCTTCGAGGTCTTGTCGTTCCCGGCTGAGGCGATGATGGGGATACCCGCCATGTCGAGGGTGCGGACACTGGCATGCAAGGCGTGCATCATAGACGTAAGTGCCGAGACTGAGATTGACCAGTGAGGTGGTGCTTGCCGCCTGCGTCTGGTGTACCGCCTGCACGTAGTCCAGGGCGTGCACAATGGCCAGGATACTAGAGATCGCCGTGGAGATTCACCAGGTGGATATCACACGCCGCACACTGCTGCTGCACCACACTCTGGACATAAGTCCCATGGGCATCGAAGTAGTCTGACGTATCGATAATAAAAATCACCACCCGTTGGCGCGGCGTGACCGTAGGGAAGGCAGGGGCAGCAGCATCGGGGAGCAGGGTAGGAGAGCGCTCAGACGTGACCAGGAGCAGCATACCGAGTGCCGCTGTGACCGAACACGCCATGAGGACCAACCATCGTGCGTGTCCTTGTACCTTTCCAACGCATCGCCCGCGATCTCTCGGCGAGGGACATGGAGAAAAAACAGCAAAGGGATGCTTCCACTACTGACTGAAAGCATCCCTTATACTCGTACAGTGTGGCGGCCCATCACTGGGCGAGTCCACGGGGCTTCATGCCCTGTACAATGCCCCTCACCTGTGGCTCCTTCGCAGCATGGGGCACTTCTGCGAGGAGCCCCGTACCGGAAATTTCATGCACCTCATACGAGACTACCTCCTTGTTTCCTTTTCCCTATCTTAGGAGTATAGGCAGCCGGCTGGCAAACGTCAAGACGAGGGACGGAGTTTTTCACTGCACTCCAGAGGTGTCCCGCGCCTCGTCGTGGTGCGGCGCTCGGTAGCCGCTGGCGCACACTCTCCGTCGGCTGCTTTCAGGAAACACTAGACGCTGCCCAGCCACAACGTGTATAACATGCACATGACAGGGAGAGTATGGCTGGAAGTGGTTGTGCGCTGCGACAGGTCGAGTGATACGCTGGGGCAATACGTGTGGAGTGGAGCATGCAACGGCTGGCATATGTGCTGTTGATTCTGGGGGTGTTGGGGACCCTGGGAAGTGGAGTGGGCGATGCACCGCTGGTACGGTTCATCCCTGGGATACCCCTCACCCGCGCTGGCACTCTTGTGCGACGCTCGGGTGCCTGAGTATCCTCCTGGTACGTTCGCAGCGCCTGGAACAGGCAGTGTCCCAGACGCCAGGAGCACGCTCGGACGCTGCACGCGCAGTTCCAGGATGCCTCCGGACGCCTGGAGACGGTGACTGCTGAAGTCCAGCAGCTGCACCCAAGCCCTGCACGATATGCAACAGGCGATGACGCGCAGTGAGTGGCTGTGGCCAGGAAAACTGTTGTTGTCGCAGCGACGCTATGACGAGGCCATCAAGATGTTCCAGGAGGCCCTGGCGCGGGCTCCTGAGCATCCCAGCCTGCACTGGTCACTGGGCGAAGCATTCTGTGTGGTGCCAGGCGTTACGCCGAGGCGCTGCCATATTTACGGGCTGGCCTCGTGGCCGATGAGAGTCACGCAGCTTACGCTCCTGGCCCAGTGCGAGCAAGCGCTCGGGCACTATACGGAGGCTGAGGCTCACCTCCTGCGCATCCTTGAGGTGCGTGGGAGAACGCGGCAAGATGATCTCATGGCCCTTGCCACTGTCCAGAGCGAACTGGAGCCAACGCGCGCCAGGCAAACGCTGCTGCGGGCCTTGACCACTCAATCCCTATAACAGTGCCGTACGGTACCAGCTCATCGACCTTGAACTCCGCCTCGGCGCTTACGAACAGGCGATTGAACTGGCGACTGAGGGCGTCACCCGCAACCCTGCGGATGTCAGCTGTTGTGTGAGCCGCGCCGAGGCGTACTTTCGGCGTGGACGCAGTGAGGACGAAGAACGCCTCCTGCGCGATCTTGCCACAGCCCAGGCCAAAAACCGCAAAGATTACAATATTTACCGTTTACGTGGGGCCTTGTATCAACGTCGGGCCACTCGGGCCAGGCAGACCACAGAGGCGCATCGGTCCCTGCACCAGGCCCTGGAGGCCTATGCCGAGGGGATTACGGTGGTACCGCCCAAATTCCATGCGCATTTATTGGCGTTACAGAGTCGGGTGTACTTGCAGCTCAAGCGTTTCGACGAGGCCGTGGCCCAGGCGCAACGCGCCGTCGAGCATTCTCCTGGTCATGTCAGTAATCATCTGGCGCTGGCCTTCGCGCGCCTGGCGGCCCGACAATGGCACGCCGCAGCCCAGGCGGCAGAGAGAGGCATGCCGTGGGCCGGTTGGGGAGGCAAAATCTGGCTCACGGCCATTGGCCTGCTGGCCCGCGCCAGCGCTGGTGACGCCCCGCCACGCTACGCCAGCGTTGTACGGCGCTGGTGGATGCCCTGGAAGCGGATGCGAAGCGCTTTACGCCAAGCGAGAGCTGGAGTGCGGTGCGTGACACGCTGCTCGTAGTGGCTGACCAGAGCGCTGATAGCTGTGGGGCTTTGGTGCTGGACACGGTGGCACTGCTGGAGGGGGCTGTAACGCCGGAAGACTATCGCAGCAAGTGGGCTGAGCACGCAGGACAGCCCCAATACATGGAGTCGTGTTCTGACCGCACGTCTGTACAAGCCCAAGAGGAGTCGCTATGGAGCTCAAAACCTTCCTTGAACAGACACTCGATGAGTGTAAACGGCGTCTCTACCGGACCCTGCAAGGTCTGACGCCGGCCGAACTGGCATGGCGCCCTGGACCTGAAGCGAACTCCATCAGCTTTATGGTCTGGCATGTCGCCCGCGGTGGAGGACCGCTGGCTGCACCGTTTCGCCCAGGATACCACGGAGGTCTGGCAACGCGACGGGTGGTACCAGCGCTGTGGATTGCCAGAGCACGACACTGGGGTGGGTTACACTGCAGCGCAGGTGGCCAGCTTTCCCAATCCTGACCTCAAAGACCTGCAGGGCTACTTTGATGCAGTCCGCCAGGAGACCCTGACGTACCTGCATGGCATTGACGCCAGCGAACTCGACGTCCATCCCCAGCGCATCCCGTTCCCTGAGGTGAGTGGCGGACGTCCCCTGCCGGACGATTTTACGATTGGCCGCATGTTCCGCCAGTTGATCGGTGAAGAGAACCAGCACTTTGGCCAGATTGCCTACCTGCGTGGCCTGCAGCGTGGTCTCGATCAGTGAGGGTGTCGCTGGCGGCGTGGCATGGAGCAGTACAGGGTCAACCACGCCTTGCACCGCATTGGGGGCGCTGTTAGAATGCGCCGCATGCCATAGCAGATGAGGAGGGAGCATGGAAACAGTCGGATTTATTGGTCTTGGCAATATGGGCATGGGCATGGGCGGGAATATCCAGAAGGCGGACTACCCGATGGTGCGTCTTTCGATATTCGCGACAGTGCCATGCAGCCTTTCGTCAAGAATGGTGCCCGCTCCGCGAGTTCTCCAGCCGAAGTGGCCCGCCTGAGCGATGTCGTCTTTACCTCGCTCCCCGGCCCCAAGGAGGTCGAGGAAGTGGCGACGGGGGCTGGCGGGGTGTTGGAAGGGATCAAGCCTGGTGGCATCTATGTTGACCTGTCGACCAGTCGGCCGACGCTCATTCGCCGTCTCGAGCCCATGTTTCGTCAGAAAGGCGCGCACGTCCTGGATGCGCCGGTGAGCGGCGGCAAGAGCGGCGCTGCCACGCGCAATCTGGCCGTGATGGTCGGTGGCGAACGCGCCATTTACGAGCGCATCAAGCCCATTCTGGATGCCTTTGGAGACAAAGTGTTTTATGCCGGGGCGATTGGCGCCGGGAGCGTGTGCAAACTGGTCCATAACATGATCGGCCACGGCATCCGTCAGGCGATCGCTGAAGGTTTAACCCTTGGCGTGAAGGCTGGCGTCGAGGCGGAAGCGCTCTGGGAATGCGTACGCCGGGGCGCAGTAGGCCGCATGAGTGGCCTGCATGAAGGCGATCCCGCGGATGGTGTTCCGGGGTCAGTTCGATCCCCCAGCTTTGCCCTGGCGCTGGCGCACAAGGATATTTCCCTGGCCACCGAACTGGCGCGCGAGTACAACGTGCCCATGCCAGTGGCGAATCTGGCCGAGCAAATCGCCATTCAGAGCATGGTGCGTGGCTGGGGCAATAGGGACAGCAGCGTGACTTTTTACTGCAAGAGGAGGCCTCTGGACGTCGAGGTCCGGGCGCCACATGTGGATGCAGACAAGTCCGCCAAATTCATCTCAACCCATCCTGAGATTCCAGTGAGGAGCAACACCATGCCAGTGTACAGCTACGACCACATCCATCTCCGCACCCGCGACCCCATGGCCACCGCGCAGTATTATCACCGTATGTTCGATGCCAAGATCGTCGAGTCCATCCAATCAGACGGGAGGCCGCGCATTGATCTGGACATCAACGGGCTGACGGTGTTCCTGGCGCATGTGCCTGCCGAGGCCGATATGCCCTCTGCTCCTATTGAGCCGCACCTCGGCCTGGACCACTTCGGGCTGCGGGTTGATAACATCGATACCGCGTACACCGAACTCACCCAGCGTGGTGCCGTCTTCACCGTGCCCCACGTACCATCCGACCTGGCGTCAGGATTGCCTTTGTCCAGGCGCCAGACAACGTGCGCATCGAGCTGCTGGAGCGCACCTGAGGGTATCTCTGCCTGTTCCTCCCCCTGCTGACTGCGTCGGCAGAGGGCGCCCAGCTTAACAGGCGCCCTTCCCTCTGGGAGAGGGTTTTATCACAGGGAGGGGCTTACCTGTCTTCTAATGAATCCCATGCATAGGAAAGACATGCCGTTCGAGATACGCTATGGCAGCCTGAACCTCAACGCGCAAGCGGTTGTGACGCGCCTGGCTTCTTTGAGAGTCCGGGTCACGCAGGGTACGGCCCTCATAGCCGGCCTGTTGCAACAGGGATAACGCCCCTCCGGCAGTGCGTCAGGGATCTCGACATCGTTCATCACACCCCAGGCCAGGGTCCAGGCCCGTGCCACATTCGTCATGTTATAGCCCCCACCGCCAGTGGCAATCCAGCGTGGTGCCAGGGTTTTTAATTGCTGGAGTACGGCAACAAATCCGGCGGTCGTTACGTCCTCATGTGCCAGTGGGTCATCGTGAAATGTATCCACGCCCAGCTGCGTTACGACCACATCAGGCTTGTAACGCCTCAACCAGCGGCGGCACAATAGCCGTAAAGCCTTCGCTGAACAACGCATCGTCCGTGCCGGGAGGAAACGGCAGATTCACCGCATAGCCCTGGCCTTTGCCAACGCCAATTTCTTCGACAAACCCTGTCCCAGGAAACAAAAAACGCCCGCTTTCGTGCAACGAGATAGTGAGCACCTGATCCGTGTCGTAGAAGGCGGCTTGCACGCCGTCGCCATGATGCACGTCAACGTCAATATACGCCACCCGATAGCCCTGCTGTATCAGTGCGGTGATGGCGATGGCCAGATCGTTCACATAGCAAAACCCTGAGGCATGATCAGGCATGCCGTGGTGCAAACCGCCAGCGATGTGAAAGGCCACGTCAACCTCGCCGGAGGTTACGAGCCGTGCAGCCTGCAAGGCACCGCCGACGCATAACTGAGACCAGACATACATGCCGGGAAAGATGGGGTTGTCACCGGGGCCTAAACCATATCTGTCGTAGGGGATGGTACGCTTCCCAGCGTCCGCTGCCCGCAAGACGCCGAGGTATGCGGGCGTGTGAAACAGTTCGAGTTCTTCCTGCGTTGCCGGGATGGTCTCGCGCACGCCGCTGTGCGGGAGTTGCAAGAGTCCGTAGTGCTGCATCAGCGCATGCGTGAGCCGCAGGCGATACGGCTTGAGCGGGTGCGAGTCGCTATACTGGTAATTCACGTAGGCATCGGTATAGATCAACGCACTGTGCATCCCTGCCTCCTTCCTGAGAGCTTTAGCGTACCCGTATACCCAGCTCACGCAACTGCTCGGGCTCCACCGTGTTGGGCGACTGCATGAAGAGATCCTGCGCGCGCTGGGTTTTGGGAAGGCAATGACGTCGCGCAGACTGTCACCACCGGCCAGCATGAGGCAGAGCCGGTCGAAACCGAAGGCAAAGCCCCCATGGGGCGGCGCGCCGGTGTCGAGCGCCTCGAGCATAAACCCGAAACGCTCGCGCGCCTGCGCCTCGCTGTAGCCGAGAATCTCGAGAATTTGTAATTGCACGTCTGAGCGGTGGTTACGCAGGCTTCCAGAACCCAGTTCGACACCGTTGAGCACCAGATCGTAGTGCGTCGCGCGCACCTGGCGTGGCTGGGTAGACAACAGGCCAATGTCCTCCTCGAGCGGCGCCACAAACGGCATGTGCATGTAGGTGAGCTGGCCGTTCTCGGTCTCTTCAAACAGCGGGAAATCGACCACGAAAAGCAGGTCCCACGGGCGGTCAGCACGCCGCTCCAGACGCTCGCCGAGCTGGACGCGCAGCCGGCCCAGGATGTCACTCGCCAGCGCCGGGCGGTCAGCGATGAAGAGTAAGCAGATGCCCAGGGCGTAGCCCGGCGCGGGCGGCAATCTGCTGCTGTTCTGTCTCGCTCAAGTACCGCGTAATGGGGGACTGCCAGGCACCATCTGGCGTTACGCGCACCCAGGCCATACCTTTAGCGCCCCATTGCCGACTCTGGTCGACCAGGCGATCCAACTCGCTGCGTGAGACGGCCTGAGCATCGGGAATGGGCAGGGCGCGCACCACGCCCCCGGCCTGCACGGCCTGCGTAAACACCTGAAGGCACTGTTGGCCACGAGGTCAGTGAGGTCCACCAGCTCAAGAGCAATACGCGTGTCAGGACGGTCAGAACCGTAGCGCGCCATCACCTCGGCATACGAAGCGCGCGGGAATGGGCGTGGCAGCTCAATGCCCCGCACGTCACGGAAGGCACTGCACGGTGATCTCTTCGAGGACGTGTAAGATCTCGTCAATACCAACGAAAGACATTTCCAGGTCGATCTGGCTGAACTCGAGCTGACGATCAGCGCGCTGGTCTTCGTCGCGAAAGCAGCGGGCGATCTGGAAGTAGCCATCGAAACCGGCCACCATGAGCAACTGCTTCATGATCTGCGGGGACTGCGGCAGGGCATAGAAACTGCCGGGATAGATTCGACTGGGCACTAAAAATCCCGGGCGCCTTCGGGCGTCGAGCGCCCGAGCATAGGAGTCTCGATTTCGTAGAGTCCCAGGTCAGTACACGTCGCCCGCACCGACTGCAAGAGTTGGTGCCGCATGACTCAGCCGCTGTTGCATGAGCGGACGGCGCAGGTCGTGAATGCGATAGCGCAACCGCAGCGCCTCGTCCACCTGCGCGTCGTCCTCCAGCACAAACGGTGGCGTTGTCGCCGTGTTCAAGATGCGCAGCTCGGTCGCCACGAGTTCAACCTCTCCAGTGGGAAGTTTGGGATTAATCGCCTCCTCACCCCGTGGCTCTACTTTCCCGCGTACAGCGATAACGTATTCCGACCGCAGTTCATCAGGCCTTCGCATGCGCTTCTGGCGCCGTATCTGGCTTGAAGACCACCTGCCCCAGGCCCGTGCGGTCACGCAGAGTCCACAAACACGACCCCCATGATCTCGCCGACGGTGCACCCAACCGCACAGGGTCGCTTCCTGTCCCACATGTTCCGGTCGCAGGGTGCCGCAATAGTGAGTACGACGCAAACTCCCGAGAGGGTCTAGCTGCTTCACTGCTTCCTCCGTTCGCTGGCACGGCGTGTGGGTCCATGCCGAGAAAAAACCTGGGTTGCTGGTGGATACACTGAGGACTCAGTATGGTGGCAGTCCCTCACTCCAGCGCAAACCTCTCACACACGAGAGAGGGGACACATACGGTTGACAACTCCCAGGTGAGATAATGTGGGTCATACGAGGGCGGCAGATCCTATAATTACCACTAGCATGCCGTCAAGGCGGCTCCTATATTGACCTTTACAGCGGAACCTCTTGTCCCATCTCCCCTTTCTACGAAGAATCAGGAAGTAGAGGCTCTACCTACGGAGGTTTTGGTACGACGGATGCGATATAATGCCTCCCTGGACCAGTGCTACGCACACGGCGGACTAGATGTGTATTTCGTAAGTGCATCCGTTTGCCCGCTTATGGTCTCTTTTTCGTGCGCACAGCGCTACGCTACAGGCTGGTGAGAGACTTACGAAACAGACATCTGGATTTCCCGGTGAGAGGATGCTGAGACTAGAAAGAGCAGTCAAGACGCCCACGCCGACCACGTGAATCGCCATCAACAATACCATTGGTGTGGTCGGCAAGCAGGTCTCTGAGTACGTAGTCCCACGAAAAATAAGGTATTGCATGGATATCACCGCCTGCCACGCGAAATACTTTGCACATGATCTCACCCGGCGCTGTGCTTCCGACAGCGTGGAGAAACTCGCCTCGGTGCTATCGGATGCCCAGGTTGACCTCAATCCCCACCAGATTGAGGCAGCACTTTTGCCTTTCGCAGTCCGTTTTCACGTGGTGCGATTCTGCGCGGACAGAAGTGGGACTCGGGAAAACTATCGAGGCTGGGCTACTACTCGCACAAAAATGGGCTGAGCGCAAGCGACGGCTCCTGGTCATTGTGCCGGCCAACCTGCGGAAGCAGTGGAGTCAGGAGCTTGTCGATAAGTTTCACCTGCCCTCGGTGATCCTGGAGAATCGCAGCTTCAATGACACTGTGCGAGCTGGTAATCTCAACCCTTTTCAGCAGCGATGCGATCGTGCTCTGCTCGTACCAGTTCGTGCGAGCAAGGAGCCGTATCTGCAACCAGACCCCGTGGGATCTGGTGGTAATCGACGAAACCCATCGCCTGCGCAACGTCTACAAGGCATCTAGCAAGATCGCCAACGCCATCAAGCAGGCAGTGGCTCCCTTCCCCGAAGGTGCTGTTGACCGCTACGCCACTCCAGAACTCGCTTCTGGAACTCTATGGCCTGGTGAGGCATCATTGATGACTATGCCTTTGGGGATCTGAAAACCTGCAGGATCCGCTTCACACGCCTGAGGAACACAGCCGACTTCAACGAACTGAAAGAGCGTCTGAAGCCTCTCTGCAAGCGTACGCTGCGTAAGCAGGTGCTGCGAGTACGTCAAATACACCAACCGTCACGCCCTGGTGCAGGAGTTCGTACCCACACCGGAAGAGCAGCGGTTATACGATCTGGTCTCAGCCTACCTGCAACAGCCGACGCTCTACGCATTGCCTGCCAGCCAGCGTCAGCTCATGACACTCATCCTGCGCAAGCTGTTAGCCTCGTCCACCTATGCCATTTCCGATACGCTGGCAGGGCTGGCACATAAGCTTGAGACTGGCTGTTGCCTAGGCGAAGCTGATAGACACTCCTCCCGAGGAACTGGCTGACAACTGGGAAGAGCTGGAAGAACTGGCAGACGAGTGGGATGAGAGAACGGCGACCACTGAGGCTGCAGCCGCGCGGTACGATGCGTGACTCACCTGAACAGCTTGCCGAGTTGCAGCGGGAGATGGCCCAACTACGCGAGTTTCATGCTCTAGCAAAGTCTATTGTCAAGAACTCCAAGGGAGAAGTGTTGCTAACCGCTTTGCGGCGGGGTTTGCTGCCGCCGCGACCGAAGGCGCAGGGCAACAGGGGAACTGCCACACTCCAGCAGAAGGCGGTCATCTTCACCGAATCCCGCCGCACGCAGGAGTACCTCTTCCAGCATCCTAGAGCAGACTGAGTTCGCGGGCAAGGTGATGCTGTTCAACGGCACGAATACCGACGCCACAATCGAGACACCATCTACCGCTGCTGGCTAGCACGAAGCACGCCGGCACGGATCGCATCATCTGGCTCGCCGAGTGCGGACATGCGCGCCGCACTGGTAGAGCACTTCCGTGATGAGGCCGTCTATCTTGATCGCTACCGAGGCCGCCGCCGAGGGCATCAACCTCCAGTTCTGCAACCTGGTGGTGAACTACGACCTCCCCTGGAATCCCCAACGCATCGAGCAGCGCATCGGCCGCTGCCACCGCTATGGACAGAAGTTCGACGTAGTGGTCGGTGAACTTCCTCAATCAAGACAACGCCGCCGACCAAGCGCGTCTACGAACTGCTGGCTGAGAAGTTTCGGCTCTTCAGTGGTGTATTCGGCGCCAGCGATGAGGTGCTGGGGGCGGTCAGAGTCGGGAGTCGACTTCTGAAAAACGCATCGCCGCGATTTACCAGGAGTGCCGCACACCAGAGCAGATTCAGTTCGAGTTCGACCAGCTCCAGAGGAGACTTGGAGAGCCGAGATCGCCGCAGGACCAGCGCGATGCCCGTGAGAAGCTTCTCGACAACTTCGACCAGGAGGTGGTAGAGAAGGTACGTATCCAGAGCCATGACGTATCTCGACCGCTTCAATGAGCGACCTCTGGCGTCCTCACCCGGCTACCTACTGGCGACCCTACGCCCGCTTCGAGGATGCAGGCGTATCAGCTTTACTCTTGCAGAGCAATCCTTTCCCCGGCGAAGCCATCCATCCCGGTCCCTACCGTATGGGGAGAAACGTCGAGGATGCCAACACGTACCGGGTGGGCCACCCCCTTGCTGCAGCGTATCCTGGAAGAGGGCAAGGGGCTACCCAGGTATCAGTCCGGGTGAAGTCATTTTCATCTTTCTGGCAGTGGGAAAAACATCGCGATCCTGGAACGCCTTGTCAGGCAAGCGGCGGCTGGCTGTCCCTGCCTGCGTGTCAGTGTGAGTGCGCTGGATACTGAGGATCACCTCCTGCTCTCGGGCGTCACTGATCCAGGTGAGGTATCTGGATCAAGCCCAGTGCCGCCGCTTCTTTGATCTGCCCGGTGAAAATCAGGAATGCTGGAGCTGGCAGACGGAGATTCCCTCGGATGCCGGCGTAGCTCGCGATCGGGTCACCGGTCGCCAGCGGCAGGCGCTCCTAGAGGACAGCATTGACCGCCCGGAACGGCCAGCTGGTTTTGACACCGAGATGGACAAACTCGACCGCTGGGCTGAACCTGGACGGCGCTCAAGGTGAGTTAGCGGAGGAACTGGATCTGCAAATCAGAGAAGACGCGCAAGGCTGCGCGCCTGGCGCCCAACCTGCACTGGACAAGCTGGAGTGCCAGCGTGCCGCATCGCCGAAGACTCGAAGCCCAGCGGGATGAAGCCTGGCGCAGCTACGACAAGAGCAGAGCCGTGGAGATCGACCGGCAGAAAAGACGAAGCCCTGTTGGACGAGATCAAGCGGTCGGCTGCAAGCGAGCAAACGGCACGAGGAACCACTCTTTATCCTGCGGTGGTGCCTCGCATAGGCGTGCAAGAGGCGATAGTATGCAGCAGCAGACTACGAGTGGCAGCAAAGAGATAAACTGGGCATGGTTTGTCCAGCTTCCACAGCCCTTGCACGGGGATCCGAAAGTGGCTTAACCCGGCAAGTTGTGCAACAGTTTCACCCTCAAAAGTGATTCTTTTCGGTTCCTACGCCTATGGACAGCCAACCGAAGATAGCGATGTGGATCTCCTCGTAGTGATGGATACAGATGAATCGCCTCTACATGTAGCTGCTAAAATCGCCGCTGCTATTGAGCATCCTTTCCACTGGATATTGTGGTGCGTACACCGGTAGAGTTCGCATCTGCTGTCCACCGGAGAGGAGTGTTTGCCACAGAAGTGGCGACAAAGGGATCACGCTGTATGAAGCTGGGGACGCAGGAGTGGATTGAGAAAGCCGGGAGATCTGAACGTCGACCCAGCGGGAGGACAAGCTGGACCGGTGTATGGTGACGACGTCTTAGGAGAAATATGACATGACCCACCCTATGCAACTGGAAACGCTTGACCTGCACTCCCACGATATTGCCGAAGACAAAAAACAGGAGCTCCTGCGCCTCTCTCGAGATCCGCACTGAGGATGGCAAGATTGACTTCGAGCGCCTGAAACTCGCCTGGGCGACATGGTGGATGTATGGCAAAGAGCGGCTACGGCATGAACCTGGCCGGGCAGAGGCCGACTGTTTCAAGACCATCCAGGCGTCCGAGCCTCGGAACACCTGCGCCCCTGCCATGAGGAAAGCGTCAACTTCGATACGACTGAACATCATCATCGAGGCGACAACCTGGAGTGCTGAAGCTCTTGCAGAAGTCGTACCTCGGCAAGGTCAAGATGATCTACATCGACCCACCGTACAACACCGGCAACGACTTCATCTACCCTGACGACTTACCGAGAGCCTGCAAACTTACCTGGAATACACGGGCCAGGTTGGATTCACGAGGGGAAAGAGGTTTAGCACCAATACGGAGGCTGATGGGCGGTTCCACTCCAAGTGGCTGAACATGGTGTACCCCGGCTGTACCTCGCCCGGGAATCTCCTACGCGAATGACGGCGTCATATTCGTTAGCATCGACGACCGGGAGGTTGACAACCTTCCAGCAAACTTTGTAATGAAGTGTTTGGGGAGGAGAACAACATTGAAAACTGCATATGGAAGAAGAGCTATGGGGGTGGTGCCAAAGAAACGCTTCGCAGTAAAGCAGCACGAATATTGTTTGCTGTATGCGAAGAATGCTGAAGCATTGGAAGACTTCTGGTTACCACCTGATCCCGGGGCCGAAGAAAGTATTATGACGGTCGAGATGAACTTTACGATACCCGTGGCCCGTATAGGATAAAGCCGCTGGAAGCAGCTTAGAGAGCATGGACCGTCGAGAGAACTACAATTTTTTCAATACCAGCACCAGATGGAACGGAAATCAGCCAAAACGACAGTGGTGGTGGAGTCGGGGAAAAGGATTGAAAAACCCGCCGTGAAAATGGCCTTGTTTTCGCAAAAACTAAGGATGGTTGGTCTGTTTCTTATAAGCGGTATCTAGCAATACGTAAC